>Ga0308164_10001732_pt1 | contig 23964 bp, 21 predicted proteins | sample PhyTR2_FD_201031 | JGI IMG/M metagenome (GOLD analysis project Ga0308164, IMG submission 201031) | Phyllosphere microbial communities from UC Gill Tract Community Farm, Albany, California, United States - DLSLT.R2 | ecosystem: Host-associated > Plants > Phyllosphere > Unclassified | place: USA... | reverse complement strand
GAGCACGAAGCCGATCGCATCGGCACCGGCGTCGACGGCCGCGTCGACATCGGCCTCGCGCGTCAGGCCGCAGATCTTGATGCGGGTGCGACGCGGGGCGAGCGCCGACCGGTCGGGCGTGGCCTCGGTCGCGGCGGAGGAAGCGGGGGAGACGGGAGGGGCGGATGGAACGCTCATGCGGATGATGATACGCAGGGCCTTCCGGACCTCCGCCGCCCGGCCCGGATCCCGCTCAGCCCCCGTGGGTGGCTTCCGCGGGCAGTCCCCAGGCCGCGTCGTAGAGCGGCCCGAGGAAGTACAGCCCGTCGGCGGAGAAGGTCGGCGCGGCGACCTTGCGGCTGCGCGCGGCCAGCACCTCGGCGATCCAGCCCGGCGGGGCGTCGCCCTGGCCCACCCGCAGCAGGCAGCCCATCAGGTTGCGGATCATGTGGTGCAGGAAGGCATCGGCCTCGAACTCGAACTGCCAGCGGCAGCGTTCGCCATCGGCCGAGACATCGAGACGGGCGATGTCGATGCGCCGCAGCTGCTTGACCGGCGAGCGCGCCTGGCAGGCCGAGGCCCGGAACGAGCTGAAGTCGTGCGTGCCGATCAGCAGGGCGGCGGCGGCGCGCATGGCGTCGCCATCGAGTGGCCGCATCGACCAGCCGACGCGTCCGGCGTCCAGGCTCGGCCGCACCGGCGACTGCGAGAGCTCGTAGCGGTAGCGGCGTGCCAGCGCGCTGGCGCGGCAGTGGAAGGCATCGGGCACCGGATGCGCCCACTGGAGCGCGATGTCGGCCGGCAGATAGCGGTTGGTGCCACGCACCCACGAGAACGCGGCGCGCTCGATGTCGGTGTCGAAGTGCACCACCTGCATCAGCGCATGCACCCCGGCATCGGTGCGGCCGGCGCACAGGGTCGAGATCGGGCGATCGGCGAAACGGGCCAGCGCCGCTTCCAGCCGGTCCTGCACCGTCAGGCCCGAGCGCTGGCTCTGCCAGCCCTGGTAGGCCTGGCCGTTGTAGCGCACGCCGAGCGCGATCCTCATGCCATCGTCACGCGTCGGCGTGAAGCGCCGCGCATGCCCTCCATCGGACGCGCCCGCTCAGACAAGTTGGCTCAGCATCCGCCGGGCCTGCTGGCGCAGCTCGCCCGAGCTCTCGGCTTCGACTTCCTCGATCAGCGAGCGCGCGCCTTCGATGTCGCCCATGGCCTGCAACTCGCGCGCCAGCGACAGCTTGATCGCCTGCGGATCGCTGTCGATGCGGCGCTGGTCCTCCAGGCCGGCGCGCACGGTGTCGGCCGCGGCCGGCGTGCGTGCCTGGGACAGGTCGCGGATGTCGAAGTCGATCAGCCCGGAATCCTCCGGCAGGTCGGCGCGCAGGGTGGCGTACTCGCTCTCGATGTCAGCCGTCGGCGCGGTCGGCGCCGGCGCTGCCGGAGTCGCCTCCAGCGCCGCCGGCGTGGTGTCGAAGTCGGCCAGATCGAAGGTCAGGGAGTCGTTCGCGCCGCCATCGTGGGGCGGATGCGGCATGGTCGAGAGGAACGGGTTGTGCGGCTGGTTCGTCTGCGGCGACAGCTCGAGCGGCACCGGCATCGTCGTGTCCAGGAGCGGGCGCGCGGGGTTGGCCGGTTGCTGCGCGGCCGCCGGGGCGCTGGCGGCCGGGGCGACGACCATCGACGGTGTCGGGGCCGCAGGGGGTGCCGGTGGCGTGGAGGCCGGCGTGGGTTCGAGTCGTTCGAGGTCGAGGTCGAAGTCGAGCGGAGCGACGGAAGGCACGAAGGCCGGCGACTGCGACGTGAACACCGGCGGCAGCGCCGAGGGCTGCTCCGTGGCGAACGGCGGCATCGACGCGGACGCCGCCAGGGGCGCGGGCGCCGACGCGGCCGGCATGCGCAGGGCCTCGGCCGCCGAGACCGAGGCCCCGAGCGCCGCCGCGCCCGCCAGGCCGGCGGAGCGGCCGCCGGTCTCGTAGGCCGGATTGTTCGGGTCCAGCTCGCGGCCCATCTCGAGGACGCGCGCCCAGTCGCTGCCGGTACCGCCGGTCAGTGCGCGCACGTCGTGGGCCAGGCCCTCGTAGGCCCGCACGTCGCGCCGCTTGGCATGGATCTCGAGCAGCTTGACGTGGATGGCGACGCGCTCCGGATGGGCCTTGAGCGCCTCGCGCAGGATCTCCTCGGCCTGCAGGTCGCGGCCATAGGCCAGGTAGACATCGGCCTCGGCGACCGGATCGACATCGGCGGCATCCACGTGGCTCGGCGAATAGGACAGCGAGGACGCCAGCGCGCCACCGCGCTGGCGCGTGTCGACCGACTCGCCTCCGCTGGCGGCGAAGAATGAATCCCTGGGCATGTTGCTTTCGAGGAACACGCTGTCGGCCGCGCTGCGACGTCGCTGGCTGTTCAACCGGAAGGCCAGCCAAGCGATGAGCAGGCCGATGAGACCGAGGCCGCCGAGCGCCACCGGATTGGCCAGCAGGGCCTCGTACCAGGCTTCCGCGGGCTCGGGAGCCGGTGGTGGGGGCGCGGATGCGCGCACGGTCGGCGCCGGACCCGGGGGGGTGGCGCCGGCGCTCGCGCCCGTGCCGGCACCGGCCGCGGAGGACGAGGCCGTCGATGCGATCGAGGCGGCGGCCGTGCCCGGTGGCATCGTGCCCGGAACGCCCGCGCCGGCACCCGAGGCCGGCGTGGTCGACAGCAGCGCGCCGGATGCCGCCGCCGAAGCACTGGCCGCAGCCGGACTGCCGGAGAGCGCTCCGCCGGTGGATCCGGCATTCGCGTCGGCCGCGCCATTGGCGCCGGGTGGCGGCACGGCGGTGGTGTTCACGGGCGCCGTCGCGACGCCGCCCGGGGCCACGGTGAGCCGATCGGCGGGCGCCGCGGGCGTGCGCGTCTCGACCTCGGACTGCAGGCGGCCGGAGGCCTGCCGGCCCGCCAGTGGCGCCGTGGCCGTCGATGGCGCGTTGTCGGCCAGCTGGCGGCGGTAGTCGCCGAAGTCGCGGCTCTGGGCGATCACGGCACGCCGAGCCTCCTGCGGCGACAGCTCGGCGGCCTGCGAGGCATTCGGCACCTCCATGACGGCACCGGCGCGCACACGATTGAGATTGCCCTCCATGAAGGCATCCGGATTGGCGCGCAGCAGTGCCACGAGCATCTGGTCGAGCGAAATCTCGGCCGGCCGCACGGCATTGGCGATCCGGCTGGCCGTGTCGCCGGGGCGCACGGTGACCTGGCGTTCCGTGCCGCCACCGCGTCCACCGGCGAAGGGGGCGAGGCGTTCCACCGGGGCCGCGGGCGCGGCGGCCGGCGCCGTGTCCATGCCGGCACCGGAGCGACGGCCCGGCGGGGGGGCCGGCGCGGGGGCCGGGCGCGACCGCGACTCGGCGCCGGCGGAAGCGGTCCGCTCGCCACCCGTGCCGGGGAGCGGCCGGGGCGCCGCCGCCACGGCCGGGGGCGGTGCCACCGGGCGCGCGCCCGGCGGATCGATCAGCACGGTGTAGTCGCGGAACACACGACCCGAGCCGCCGTTGGCTTCGAGCAGGATGTCGATGAACGGCTCCGCCATCTGCCGGCTGCTCGACAGCTGCACGACATAGCGCCCGTTGGCGCGGCGCTGCACCGTCGCCTGCACGTCCGCCAGGGCCGAGTTGTAGGGCACGCCGATGGCGCGGAAGGCCTCGCTCGACGGGATGCGCACGCGCAGGCCGTCGGCCTCGGCCGCGCTGACGTCCGACAGCTCGACCTCCGCGCGCAAGGACTCGCCCAGCGACGACAGCACGTTGAGCCGGCCCAGGGACAGTGCCGTCGCATCGATGCCGAACGTGCCGAGCGCCAGCGCGACGGCCGCGGCGACGAGGGACAGGGTGGGGCGGCGAAGCGGTGTGGACGGCGAGGGGACGGCGCGTGTCGGAGATCTGGTCATTCTGAGCGAGGCCACACAACGTTAAAAATGTAAGGGGACGTTAACATCATCGTTTCGCACTGACAAGGCGCCACCCACCGCGCTCGCCCGGCAGCGCCCCGCCGGCGGCGGGGCGCCTGGACCTCCGGACGTTCAGGCTTCCAGCAGGATGCGCAGCATGCGGCGCAGCGGTTCGGCCGCGCCCCACAGCAGCTGGTCGCCGATGGTAAAGGCACCCACATACTCCGGTCCCATGGCCAGCTTGCGGATGCGTCCGACCGGGATGTCCATGGTGCCCGTCACGGCCACCGGCGTCAGCGACTTGACGGTCGCCTCGCGCGTGTTGGGGACGACCTTGGCCCAGGGGTTGTCGGCGGCGATCATGGCTTCGATGTCGGCCACCGGGACGTTCTTCTTGAGCTTGAAGGTCAGTGCCTGGCTGTGGCAGCGCATCGCGCCGACCCGCACGCAGAAGCCGTCGACCGGTGTCGCCGGCGTGCCGAAGCCGGCGCCCTGGCCCAGGATCTTGTTGGTCTCGGCGCCGCCCTTCCATTCCTCCTTGGACGTGCCCCAGCCCTCGTCCTCCTGGCCCTTGCCCAGGCCCAGGTCCTTGTCGATCCAGGGGATCAGCGAACCGCCCAGGGGAGCGCCGAAGTTGGCGGTCTCGGCCGTGCTCAGGTTCTGCTGCTTGTGCAGCACCTTGCGGTCGATCTCGAGGATGGCCGACTTCGGGTCGTCCAGCAGCGAGCGGACCTCGGCGTTGAGCGTGCCGAACTGCGTCAGCAGCTCGCGCATGTGCTGCGCGCCGCCGCCCGATGCGGCCTGGTAGGTCATGCTGGTCATCCACTCGACCAGGCCGGCCTTGTACAGCGCGCCGACGCCCATCAGCATGCAGCTGACGGTGCAGTTGCCGCCGATCCAGTTCCTGCCGCCCTTGGCCAGCGCGTTCTGGATCACGGGCAGGTTGACGGGGTCGAGCACGATGACGGCGTCGCCTTCCATGCGCAGCGTGGAGGCGGCGTCGATCCAGTGGCCGTTCCAGCCGGCGGCGCGCAGCTTCGGGAACACGGCGGAGGTGTAGTCGCCGCCCTGCGCCGTGACGACGATCTCGCACTTCTTCAACGCCTCGATGTCGTGCGCGTCCTGCAGCGTGGTCTCGTTGCGGGCCCAGGCCGGCGCCTTGCCACCGGCGTTGGAGGTGGAGAAGAAGACCGGCTCGATGAGACCGAAGTCGCCTTCGGCCTGCATGCGGTCCATCAGGACCGAGCCGACCATGCCGCGCCAGCCCACGAGGCCGACCAGAGGTTGAGATGCGTTCGCCATTTCAGTGTGCCCTTTGAAAAAGAAGGATGGGTTTCTCTTTGCGCCCGACTCGTCGAGCCGGAGGGCATGACGAAGCGGGCTGCGGTTAGCCGGTAATCGTCTTTTTGGTGATGGCCGAGGCCGGAGCCGAGGACAGCGCGGCCACGACCGCATCGCCCATCTCGCGCGTGCCGACGCGCGTCGTGCCCGCCGACCAGATGTCCCCGGTTCGCAATCCCGAGGCCAGCACCGAACTCACCGCCGACTCGATTCGGTCGGCGGCCTCGGGTTGTTGGAGGGAGAAGCGGAGCATCATGGCGGCGGACAGGATTGTAGCCAGCGGATTGGCGATGCCCTGGCCGGCGATGTCCGGCGCGCTGCCATGGCTGGGCTCGTAGAGGCCCTGGCTGCTGGCGTTGAGCGAAGCCGAGGGCAGCATGCCGATCGAGCCGGTCAGCATCGCCGCGGCATCCGACAGGATGTCGCCGAACATGTTGCCGGTGACCACGACGTCGAACTTCTTGGGCGCCTTCACCAGCTGCATGGCGGCGTTGTCGACATACATGTGGTCGAGCTCGACATCCGGATAGTCCTTGCCGACCTCGGTGACGACGTCCTTCCAGAACTGGAAGGTCTCCAGCACGTTGGCCTTGTCGACGCTGGTCACGCGCTTGCCGCGCTTGCGGGCGGCCTCGAAGGCGACACGCGCGATGCGCTCGATCTCGGGGCGCGAATAGCGCATCGTGTCGAAGGCTTCCTCGGCGCCGGGGAAGTGGCCATCGACGGCGGTGCGGCGCCCGCGCGGCTGGCCGAAGTAGATGTCGCCGGTGAGCTCGCGCACGATCAGGATGTCCAGGCCGGCGACCAGTTCGGGCTTGAGGCTCGAGGCGCCGACGAGCTGCTCGTAGCAGATGGCCGGGCGGAAGTTGGCGAACAGCCCGAGGTTCTTGCGCAGGCCCAGGATGGCCTGCTCGGGACGCAGCGGACGCTCCAGCGTGTCGTACTTCCAGTCGCCCACGGCGCCGAACAGCACGGCATCGGCCTCCTTGGCCAGCTTCAGGGTGGCCTCGGGCAGGGGATGGCCGTGCGCGTCGTAGGCGGCGCCGCCGACGAGAGCGGTTTCCATCTCGAACTTCAGGTCGAGCGCGCCCAGCACGCGGACGGCCTCGGCGACGATTTCGGTGCCGATGCCATCACCGGGGAGAACTGCGATTTTCATGGTCTGTGGTCTAGCGGGAAAAGGGGGAGGCGGGCGCTCGTGGCGCCCGCCGGGGTGGCGGACCCGGTCGTCAGACCAGCGCGGTCTTGGCCAGCCAGGGCTTGGTGGCCAGGCGTTCGGCCTCGAAGGCCTTGATCTTGTCCTTCTTCTGCAGCGTGAGCCCGATGTCGTCGAGACCGTTGAGCAGGCAGAACTTGCGGAAGGCCTGCACCTCGAAGGCCAGCTCGGTGCCATCGGGCTTGACCACGCACTGGCGTTCCAGGTCGATGGTGAGGGTGTAGCCCGGGAAGGCGAACACCTCGTCGAACAGCTGCGCGACCTGCGACTCCGGCAGCACGATCGGCAGCAGGCCGTTCTTGAAGCTGTTGTTGAAGAAGATGTCGGCATAGCTCGGCGCGATGATGGCCCTGAAGCCGAACTGGTCGAGCGCCCACGGCGCGTGCTCGCGCGACGAGCCGCAGCCGAAGTTCTTGCGCGCGAGCAGCACCGAGGCGCCCGCGTAGCGCGACTGGTTGAGCACGAAGTCGGGATTGGGCTTGCGCGACGCCGGATCCTGGCCCGGCTCGCCGTGGTCGAGGTAGCGCCACTCGTCGAACAGGTTGGGGCCGAAGCCGGTCTTGCGGATCGACTTCAGGAACTGCTTGGGAATGATGGCGTCGGTGTCGACGTTCTCGCGGTCCATCGGAGCGACGAGACCTTGATGCACGACAAATTTTTGCATGATGGATGTCCTTCTTGTCAGAAATGCCGCGGAACCGGCTTCGCCGGGCCGCGGGCGTCGCCCCCGGCAAGGGGGATGGCGGCCCCACGAAGTGGGCGAGCCTGGGGGTGTTTCAAGTGAATTGGCGGATGTCGACGAAATGGCCATGCACGGCGGCGGCGGCGGCCATCGCCGGGCTCACCAGGTGCGTGCGGCCGCCGGCGCCCTGGCGGCCCTCGAAGTTGCGGTTGCTGGTCGAGGCGCAGCGCTCGCCCGGCTCCAGGCGGTCGGCGTTCATCGCCAGGCACATCGAGCAGCCCGGCTCGCGCCATTCGAAGCCCGCGGCCTTGAAGATCTGGTCCAGGCCCTCGCGCTCGGCCTGCTCCTTCACCAGGCCCGAGCCCGGCACCACCATCGCCAGCTTGACGTTGCGCGCCACCTTCTGGCCGAGTTTCTTCACCACGGTGGCGGCTTCGCGCATGTCCTCGATGCGGCTGTTGGTGCACGAGCCGATGAACACCTTGTCGATGAAGATGTCGTTCATCGGCTTGTTCGGCTCCAGACCCATGTAGTTGAGGGCGCGCTCGATGGCGCCGCGCTTGTTGGCATCCTTCTCCTTGTCCGGATCGGGCACGCGGCCGTTGATGGCCGTCACCATCTCGGGCGAGGTGCCCCAGGTCACCTGCGGCGGGATCTGCGCCGCGTCGAGTTCGACCACGGCGTCGAACGTCGCGTCCGGGTCGGACTGCAGGGTCTTCCAATAGGCCACGGCCTGGTCCCACTCGACGCCGGTGGGCGCGAACGGACGGCCCTTCACATAGGCGATGGTCTTGTCGTCGACCGCCACCAAACCGGCGCGCGCGCCGGCCTCGATGGCCATGTTGCAGACCGTCATGCGGCCTTCCATGCTGAGGTCGCGGATCGCCGAGCCGCCGAACTCGATGGTGTAGCCGGTGCCGCCGGCCGTGCCGATGCGCCCGATGATGGCCAGCACGATGTCCTTGGCGGTGCAGCCCAGGGGCAGCTTGCCCTCGACCTTGATGAGCAGGTTCTTGGCCTTCTTGGCCAGCAGGGTCTGCGTCGCCATCACGTGCTCGACCTCGCTGGTGCCGATGCCGTGGGCGAGGGCGCCGAAGGCGCCGTGGGTGGAGGTGTGCGAGTCGCCGCAGACCACCGTCATGCCCGGCAGGGTGGCGCCCGATTCGGGGCCGATGACGTGCACGATGCCCTGGCGCTTGCTCAGGAACGGGAAGAACGCGGCGGCGCCGAATTCCTCGATGTTGTGGTCGAGCGTGGTGACCTGCTCCTTGCTGATCGGGTCGGTGATGCCGTCGTAGCCGCGCTCCCAGCCGGTGGTGGGCGTGTTGTGGTCGGCCGTGGCGACCACCGAACTGATGCGCCAGAGCTTGCGGCCGGCCACGCGCAGGCCTTCGAAGGCCTGCGGGCTGGTCACCTCGTGGACCAGGTGGCGGTCGATGTAGAGGATCGAGGTGCCGTCCTCCTCGGTGTGGACGACGTGTTCGTCCCAGAGCTTGTCGTAGAGCGTGCGTGCCATGGTGGGGTCTTCCTTCGTGGGTTTTTCTTGCGATCGGGGATGCCGCGGCCTCAGGCGGCCAGTCCGGCGGGTGGGGCCGTGGCGGGGTCGGCCGAGGCGCGCAGGTGCGCCACCAGGGCGCGCGCGGCGATCGGCAGGGTGGAGAAGTCGCGTGCCACCAGCCGGATCTCGCGCCGCGCCCAGGCATCGGTCAGCGGGATGCTGCGCAGGCGCCGTCCCATGCCGTCGCGCATCAGATCGAAGGCATGGCCGGGCATGACGCCGATGCCCAGGCCGTTCTCGATCATCCGGCACATGGCGTCCAGGCCCGTCACGTGGATGCGCAGCCGCAACGTGCGTCCGGCCTCCAGCGCCGCCTGGCGCGTCGCCACGTAGATCGAACTGTTGGTGTGCAGGCCGACGTGGTCGAAGTCGAGCGCGGCGGCGAAGGCCAGGCCACCCGCGCGGTCGTCGCGCGCGTCGATGGTGGTGGTGGCCGATCCGGCCAGACGCAGCAGGGGGTGGCCGACCGGGACGATCAGCATCAGGTGGTCGGTGCGATAGGGCAGGCTCTGCAGATCGCTGCTGCCGTCGGCGGCGTGGCAGACACCCAGGTCGGCGGCGCCTTCCTGCACCGCGCGCATCACCTCGGCGCTCAGATGCTCCTCGAGGTCGATCTTGATCTCCTCGTGCCGGTGGCGGAAGGCTCCGAGGTCCTCCGGCAGGAACTGCACGATGGCGGAGATGTTGGCGTGCATCCGCACATGGCCGCGCACGCCGTCGGCGTACTCGCTGAGCTCGCCCTGCATCTTCTCCAGGCTGTAGAGCACCGAGCGGGCGTGATGCAGCAGGCTCTCGCCGGCCGGTGTCAGGTCGACGCCGCGCGCGTGCCGATAGAGCAGGCGCGTCGACAAGGTGGTCTCCAGGTCCGACAGCCGCTTGCTGACCGCCGAGGCGGCGATGAATTCGCGCTCCGCCGCGCGCCCGATGCTGCCGAGCTCGCACACCGCCACGAAGAGCTGCAGCGAGGTCAGGTCCATGCGGCGGGCAAAACTGCGTTCGGAGGCAATCACGGTGGGAGGCATCGCGTGAAAAGATGGCGGGCGCGTATTTTCCACCTTCGAGGAAAGCTGCGCCATCGCGAAGCGCGATGACCGGACGATCGATGGGCGATGAGCTCGACCGATCGCGAGGCCAAAAAAAAGCGGACTCGAAGTCCGCTTTTCTTGTTCTGACCTGAGAAGGCTTACTTCTTGCGCTCGGCGGCGTTCTCGATCTTCTCTCCACCCTTCTGGATGTCCTGGCCCGCGCCCTTGAACGTGTTGCAGCCGGCCAGGGGCACGGCGAAGGCGAAAGTGACGGCGATCAGTGCGGCAAGTTTTTTCATGAGAACTCCTTCGATATATGTTGACTGACGGTGGAGCGATCCTCCGGCGCAAATCGTAGGCAGATACGAAGTTGGACCCTGTAATCCAAAAGCCAAAAAGCTGCCCGCGGGCAGCTTTCAAAGGGAGGTGCCATGGATTGTGTCGCGGGCGCAACACAATCCGGCGGAACCCGATCCGATCAACGCGTGGCGATGGCCTGCACGTCGCGCTTGACGGAGCCTTCGAACAGCTGGCGCGGACGGCCGATCTTGTACTCCGGATCGCCGATCATCTCGTTGAGCTGGGCGATCCAGCCGACCGTGCGCGCCAGGGCGAAGACGGCGGTGAACAGCGGCACCGGGATGCCGATCGCGCGCTGCACGATGCCCGAGTAGAAGTCGACGTTGGGATAGAGCTTGCGCGAGACGAAGTACTCGTCCTCCAGCGCGATCTTCTCCAGTGCCATCGCCAGCTTGAACAGGGGATCGTTCTCCAAGCCCATCTCGCTGAGCACTTCCTTGCAGGTCTCCTGCATCAGCTTGGCGCGCGGGTCGTAGTTCTTGTAGACGCGATGCCCGAAGCCCATCAGCTTGACGTTGGAGTTCTTGTCCTTGACCTGCTTGATGAACTCGCCGATCTTCTCGACGCCACCCGCCTTCTGGATGTCGTAGAGCATGTTGAGCGCGGCCTCGTTGGCACCGCCGTGGGCCGGGCCCCAGAGGCATGCCACGCCGGCGGCGATGGCGGCGAACGGGTTGGTGCCCGACGAGCCGCACAGGCGCACGGTCGAGGTCGAGGCGTTCTGCTCGTGGTCGGCATGCAGGATGAAGATGCGGTCGAGCGCGCGCTCGAGCACCGGGCTCACCTTGTATTCCTCGCACGGCGTGGCGAACATCATGTGCAGGAAGTTGCCCGCGTAGCTCAGGTCGTTCTTCGGGTACATGTACGGCTGGCCGATGGTGTACTTGTACGCCATGGCCACCAGCGTCGGCATCTTCGCGATCAGGCGGATGGCGGCGATCTCGCGATGCTTCGGATTGTTGATGTCCGTGCTGTCGTGATAGAAGGCCGACAGGGCACCCACCAGGCCGGTCATGATGGCCATCGGATGCGCGTCGCGACGGAAGCCGCGCAGGAAGAACTGCATCTGCTCGTTGACCATGGTGTGGTTGGTCACGAGCTTGGTGAAGTCGCCCTTCTGCGTCTCGTTGGGCAGTTCCCCGTAGAGCAGCAGGTGGCAGGTTTCCAGGAAGTCGCAGTTGGTCGCCAGCTGCTCGATCGGATAGCCGCGATAGAGCAGTTCGCCCTTGTCGCCGTCGATGTACGTGATGTCCGACTGGCAGGCGGCCGTCGACATGAAGCCCGGGTCGTACGTGAACATGCCGGTCTGCGCGTACAGCTTGCGGATGTCGATCACGTCGGGGCCCATCGTGCCCTTGTAGATCGGCAGGTCGACGTTGTCGCCGCCGTTGCTGAACGACAGGGTGGCTTTGGTGTCGGATGCTTTCATTGCGATTACTTTCTTCAAAGAGGACATGCGGAAGTGGGAGGACAGGAAGCTCGCGCCGGCTAGACGCGGATCAGCCGCAGCAGATCGACCACGTCGGCCCCGGCCCATGCGGGCTCGGGCTCCTTTCTCTGCAGGAAGAGATCGAGCAGGTCGTGATCCGAGAGATCCATCAGGGTGTCGAGTGCCTGCGCCTGCCGGATGGTGATATCCGCCTCGTGCCGCTGGAAGAAGCGCTCGATGAAGAGATCGTTCTCGAGCAGGCCGCGCCGGCAGCGCCACCTCAGCTTGCTGAGCGCGCGCTCGCCCAGGGGCGAGTCGAGATCGTCGGCGTGGTCTGGCATCGAGAGGGTCCGATCAGATGGCGCGACGCACCATCAGTTCCTTGATCTTGCCGATGGCCTTGGTCGGGTTCAGGTTCTTCGGGCACACATCGACGCAGTTCATGATCGTGTGGCAACGGAACAGCCGGTAGGGGTCCTCCAGGTTGTCCAGACGCTCGCCGGTGGCCTCGTCGCGGCTGTCGGCGATGAAGCGGTAGGCCTGCAGCAGGCCGGCCGGACCGACGAACTTGTCGGGGTTCCACCAGAAGCTCGGGCAGCTCGTCGAGCAGCTCGCGCACAGGATGCACTCGTAGAGGCCGTCGAGCTCCTCGCGCTCTTCGGGCGACTGCAGGCGTTCCTTCTCGGGCGGCGTGTTGTCGTTCTGCAGGTACGGCTTGATCGAGTTGTACTGCTTGAAGAACTGCGTCATGTCCACGATCAGGTCGCGGATCACCGGCAGGCCGGGCAGCGGCTTCAGCACGATCGTGCCCTTGAGCGTGAGCATGTTGGTCAGGCAGGCCAGACCGTTCTTGCCGTTGATGTTCATGGCGTCCGAGCCGCACACGCCTTCGCGGCACGAGCGGCGGAACGACAGCGTCGGATCCTGCGCCTTGAGCTTCATCAGGGCGTCGAGCAGCATGCGCTCGTGACCGTCGAGTTCGATCTCGATGGTCTGCATGTAGGGCTTGGCGTCCTTGTCCGGGTCGTAGCGGTAGATCTGGAATGTGCGCTTCATCGTGATGACCTTTGGTTTTTGTCTTGCGGCTGTCTTGCGTCGTGCGGCCGGATCAGAAGGTACGGACCTTCGGCGGCACCGAGTCGACCGTGAGCGGTTGCAGACGGACCGGCTTGTAGGTGAGGTTGTTCGCGGCGCTGTGCCAGAGCGTGTGCTTCATCCAGTTGGCATCGTCGCGACCGAGCGGCGCCACCGGATCGTCGGCCGGGCGCTCGTAGTCCTCGACCGTGTGGGCGCCGCGGCATTCCCGGCGGGCCGCCGCCGAGACCATGGTGGCCTGCGCCACCTCGATCAGGTTGTCGACCTCCAGGGCCTCGATACGCGCGGTGTTGAAGACGCGCGACTTGTCCTTGAGCGTGATGGCGGCGACGCGCTGGCGCACGGCGGCGATCTTCTGCACGCCCTCGTCCATCGACACCTGCTTGCGGAACACCGCGGCATGCTGCTGCATGACCGTGCGGATCTCGTTGGCGACGTCCTGCGCATATTCGCCCGAGGTCGAGCCCTCGAGCTGGTTCAGGCGCTCCAGCGAGCGGTCGGCCGTGTTCGTCGGCAGCGGCTTGTGCTCCTTGAGCTTGTCGTTGTACTGGACGATGTGGTTGCCGGCCGCGCGGCCGAACACCAGCAGGTCGAGCAGCGAGTTGGTGCCCAGGCGGTTGGCGCCGTGCACGCTCACGCAGGAGCATTCGCCCACGGCGTAGAGGCCGTTGACGACCGCGCTGTGCTCGTCGCCCTGCTGGATCACCACCTGGCCGTTGATGTTGGTCGGGATGCCACCCATCTGGTAGTGGATGGTCGGCACCACGGGGATCGGTTCCTTGGTGACGTCGACGTTCGCGAAGTTGATGCCGATCTCGTAGACCGAGGGCAACCGCTTGTGGATCGTGTCGGCGCCCAGGTGGTCGAGCTTCATGTGGATGTAGTCCTTGTTGGGACCGCAGCCGCGACCTTCCTTGATCTCCTGGTCCATGCAGCGCGAGACGAAGTCGCGCGGCGCCAGGTCCTTCAGCGTGGGCGCGTAGCGCTCCATGAAGCGCTCGCCATTGCTGTTGAGCAGGATGGCGCCTTCGCCGCGGCAGCCTTCGGTCAGCAGCACGCCGGCGCCGGCCACGCCGGTCGGGTGGAACTGCCAGAACTCCATGTCCTGCAGCGGGATGCCCGCGCGCGCGGCCATGCCCAGGCCGTCGCCGGTGTTGATGAAAGCGTTGGTGGAGGCCTGGAAGATGCGGCCCGCGCCGCCGGTCGCCAGCAGCACGGTCTTGGCCTGCAGCACGTGCAGGTCGCCGGTCTCCATCTCCAGCGCGGTCACGCCGACGACGTCGCCGTCGTCGTCGCGGATCAGGTCCAGCGCCATCCACTCGACGAAGAACTGGGTCCGGGCCTCGACGTTCTTCTGGTAGAGCGTGTGCAGCATCGCGTGGCCGGTGCGGTCGGCCGCGGCGCAGGCGCGCTGGACCGGCTTCTCGCCGTAGTTGGCCGTGTGGCCGCCGAACGGGCGCTGGTAGATGGTGCCGTCGGGATTGCGGTCGAACGGCATGCCGAAGTGCTCGAGCTCGTAGACCACCTTGGGCGCCTCGCGGCACATGAACTCGATCGCATCCTGGTCGCCGAGCCAGTCGGAGCCCTTGATGGTGTCGTAGAAGTGGTAGTGCCAGTTGTCCTCGCTCATGTTGCCGAGCGAGGCGCCGACGCCACCCTGGGCGGCGACGGTGTGCGAACGGGTCGGGAACACCTTGGAGAGCACGGCCACGTTGAGGCCGGCGCGGGCCAGTTGCAGCGAGGCGCGCATGCCGGAGCCACCGGCTCCGACGATGACGACATCGAACTTGCGCTTGGTGATTTGGTCTTTGGTATAGGCAGTCATGGGGTTCACAGTCTCCAGAGCACTTGGATGGCCCAACCGGCACAACCGACGAGCCAGACGATGGTGAAGATCTGGGCGACGAGGCGGATGCCGACGGGCTGGACATAGTCCATGAGGATGTTTCGCGCGCCCACCCACACGTGGTACAGGATCGAGCCGATGACGACGAAGGTCAGGACCTTCATCCACTGCGACGAGAAGAGGCCGGCCCAGACGTCGTAGCCGATCGGGCCGCGCGCGAACAGCAGTTGCGCCAGCACCAGGAGGGTGAAGAGGGCCAGCAGGCCGCCGGTGACGTGCTGGGCCATCCAGTCGCGAAGACCGTAGTGCGCACCGACGACGATGCGCTTGGAACCGTAATTGACGGACATGGGGAGCTTTCCTTCTTCTGGTTCAGTAGAGGCCGAAGAGCTTGGCGCCCAGGACGACGGTCAGCGCGATGCTCGAGACCAGCGTGAAGATGGCGGAGCGGCGGCCGAAGTTCTTGTTCACCGAGGCATGGCTCACGTCCATCCAGAGATGGCGCAGTCCGGCGATGAGGTGATGCAGGTAGGCCCAGATGAGGGCCAGCGCGACCAGTTTCAGGAACCAGCCCGGCGCGAAGCCCAGGCCGGTGTTGAAGGCGGCCTTGAAGCGCGCGAAGGAGATCTCCGAGGAGACGGAGGTGTCGAACATCCAGATGATGAACGGCAGCAGGAGGAACATGATCACACCGCTCACGCGATGCAGGATCGACACGATGCCCGCGGGAGGCAGCCGGTAGGTCGTCAGGTCCGTGAAGGCATTGATGTTGCGAAACTGGCGGCGCGGCGGCCTGGAGGAGGCGAGCTCTGTCATGGGGGGCTTTCTTTGCTTTTGGTGAACGACTTGTTCTTTGACAAATTTGCAAACAACGCAAAATTCTATTGCAACGCACCATTCGGTGGCAGGTGCAGGGGTGTCAAATCGCGTGAAACCTTACGTCCGGCGGGCCTGCGCGAAGGCGCTGCCGGCCTCATCCGAGCGCGTTCCGGTAATGGTGCGTATCGGTCCGGTACAGCGCGCGGCGCAACTCCATCGGGGCGTCATGGTACGTATGGGCGACGCGCTCTACGCTCAGCAGGGGCATGTCGGGCGGCAACTGCAGCAGCGCGGCCTGGGCCGCGTCGGGGCGCACGGCGCGGATCTTCTCCTCGGCGCGCACCATGCGCACGCCGAACTCCGTCTCGAACAATGCGTACATGGGGCCGTGCCAGTCGCGCAGGCGTTCGGCCGTCAGGCCCTTGAACGGCAGGCCGGGCAGCCACAGGTCCTCCAGGATCGTCGGCACGCCGCCATAGGCCAGCACCCGGCGCACCTGCAGCACGGCATCGCCCGCGCGCAGGTCCAGCGCCCGCGCCACGTCCGCCGCCGCCCGCTGCCGCCGGCAATCGACGATGGTGCGTTCGGCCGGGCCCTCGGCGCGCGCGTCGCCGTGGTCCGGCACCAGTCGCAGGAAGCGGTACTGCACGTGATGCTCGGCATGCGTGGCGACGAAGGTGCCCTTGCCCTGGCGCCGCACCACCAGGTTCTCGGCGGCGAGCTCGTCGATCGCCTTGCGCACCGTGCCCTGGCTGACCCGGAACCGCGCGGCCAGCTCGATCTCGCTCGGGATCGGCTCGCCGGGCTTCCACTCGCCGGCCTGCAGTCGCTGCAGGATCAGCGCCTTGATCTGCTGGTAGAGCGGACTGAACGACGGTGTCGCGCCTTCCGCCGCGATGGCGGGCGCGGGCGGCTGCAGGGCGGACGAGGGTGTGTTCATGGTGCGGCGGAAAGGGTCTATCTTATATAAGACACAAGACATCGGGAGACAAAGTAAGAATCGGCACTAAAATGTCGGGCGGTCCCGTGCAATGGCGTTTTCCCCCAGCGATCCATCGCCCGCGAGCCCCGGCGGCCGACCCGCCCGCCGGCACCGTTTTCCATCATCTTCTGGAGTCTTTTCCCATGAGCAAAAAGCCTGTTCGCGTTGCCGTCACCGGTGCCGCCGGCCAAATCGGTTACGCCCTGTTGTTCCGCATCGCCTCGGGCGAGATGCTCGGCAAGGACCAGCCGGTCATCCTCCAGCTGCTCGAGATCCCCGACGAGAAGGCCCAGAAGGCGCTCAAGGGCGTGATCATGGAGCTCGAGGACTGCGCGTTCCCGCTGCTCGCCGGCGTCATCCCCACCGGCGACCCGATGGTCGCGTTCAAGGATGCCGACTACGCGCTGCTCGTGGGTTCGCGTCCGCGTGGTCCCGGCATGGAACGCGCCGAGCTGCTGGCGGTCAACGGCGCCATCTTCACGGCCCAGGGCAAGGCCCTCAACGACGTCGCCAGCCGCGACGTCAAGGTGCTGGTCGTGGGCAACCCCGCCAACACCAACGCCTACATCGCCATGAAGAGCGCGCCCGACCTGCCGCGCGAGAACTTCACCGCCATGCTGCGCCTGGACCACAACCGCGCCGCCAGCCAGATCGCCGCCAAGACCGGCGTCGCCGTGGGCGACATCGAGAAGCTGACCGTCTGGGGCAACCACTCGCCCACGATGTACGCCGACTACCGCTTCGCCACCGCCGGCGGCAAGGGCCTGAAGGACGTCATCAACGACCAGGCCTGGAACGCCGACACCTTCCTGCCGACCGTGGGCAAGCGCGGCGCCGCCATCATCGAGGCGCGCGGCCTGTCGTCGGCCGCCTCGGCCGCCAATGCCGCCATCGACCACATGCGCGACTGGGCCCTGGGCTCCAACGGCAAGTGGGTCACGATGGGCGTGCCGTCCAACGGCGAGTACGGCATCCCCAAGGACGTCATGTTCGGCTTTCCGGTCACCACCGAGGGCGGCAAGTACAAGATCGTCGAGGGCCTCGAGATCGACGCCTTCAGCCAGGAACGCATCGACAAGACGCTCAAGGAGCTGACCGACGAGCAGGCCGGCGTGGCCCACCTGATCCAGGGCTGATCGCGACCATGCTCGACTGGAATCCCGCGCTGTACGGCCGTTACGAGGACGAGCGCACGCGCCCGGCCGCCGAACTGCTGGCGCGGGTTCCGCTCTCCGGCGCGATGCGCGCGGTCGACCTCGGCTGCGGCCCTGGCAACTCGACCGAGCTCGTCGCCCGGCGCTTTCCCGGTGCCGAGGTGCTCGGCATCGACAATTCCGAGGCCATGCTGACCGCCGCGCGCACGCGCCTGCCGTCGGCCCGCTTCGAGGCCGGCGACATCGCGCGGTGGACCCCCGCCGCCGCCGCCGCCGCCCCCGATCTCATCTATGCCAACGCCGCCCTGCAATGGGTGCCCGGGCACGAGACGCTGATTCCGCGCCTGTTCGCGGCGCTGGCGCCCGGCGGCGTGCTGGCCATCCAGATGCCGGACAACCGGGCCGAGCCCACGCATCGCCTGATGCGCGAGGTCGCGGCCGAGCCGGCGTGGCGCGACGCCATCGGCGATGCCGACCGGCTGCGCACCGAGCTGCTGCCGCTCGCCGGCTACTACGACCTGTTGGCGCGCGACGCGGCGACGGTCGATGTCTGGCACACCATCTACCAGCATCCGCTGGCCTCGCCCGCGGCCATCGTCGAATGGGTGCGCGCCACCGGACTCAAGCCCTTCGTCGATCGTCTGACGCCCGCGCTGCAGGCGAGCTATCTCGCCGAGTACGAGCGCCGCGTGGCGCTGGCCTACCCGGCGCGCGCCGATGGCCGGCGGCTGCTGGCCTTCCCCCGCATGTTCATCGTGGCGCGAAAGGCGACATGACCTCCCTGTCTTCCGATCCGTCGCATCCCCGGGCGGTGCTGCTCGGCGCCCAGGCCGGCGCCGTGGTGCTGCCGGTGTGCGACCACTACAGCGGCGTCGAGGCGCGCATGCGCAAGAGCCTGGCGCTGCAGGCCGAGATGACGGCCGAGTTCGGCGCCTGCGTGTTCGACGTCACGCTCGACTGCGAGGACGGCGCGCCCGTCGGTGGCGAGGCCGAGCATGCCGCGCTGGTGACCGAGCTGGCGCTGGGCGCCGCGCCCGGCGCGCGGGTCGGGGTGCGCGTGCACCCGGCCGACCATGCCACCTTCGAGGCCGATGTCGCCACCATCGCCGGCCGCGCCGGCGCGCGCCTGAGCCACCTGATGGTGCCCAAGGTCGAATCGGTGGCCGACGTGGCGCGCGCCGCCGCCGCCCTGGATGCCGCCGGCGCGACCGCGCTGCCGCTGCACGTCCTCATCGAATCGCCGTTGGCGGTGCATCGCGCCTTCGACATCGCGGCGCATCCGCGCGTGCAGTCGCTCAGCTTCGGCCTGATGGACTTCGTCTCGGCCCATGCCGGCGCCATCCCGGCAGAAGGCATGGGCGTCGCCGGGCAGTTCTCGCATCCGCTGGTGGTGCGCGCCAAGCTGGAGATCGCCTCGGCCGCGCACGCGCACGGCAAGGTGCCCTCGCATTGCGTGGTGACCGAGTTCGGCGATGCCGAGGCGATGCGCCAGGCCGCGCGCCGAGCCGCCGGCGAGTTCGGCTACACGCGCATGTGGAGCATCCATCCGGCGCAGATCCGCCCCATCCTCGAAGCCTTCGCGCCCGATGCGCGGCAGGTCGACGTCGCCGTGCGCATCGTCGACGCCGCCCAGCGGGCCCGGTGGGCGCCGGTCAGCATCGATGGCGTCCTGCACGATCGCGCGAGCTATCGCCATTTCTGGCAGGTGCTCGAACGCGCCCATGCCACCGGCCGCGCGCTGCCGGACGAGGCGCGGGCGTGGTTCGCGGCGGCGGCGGGGAACGGCTGACGCGTTTCCTGCTCCATGTCGGGCCTGGCCCCGGACTTGCATCGCCCCGGGCGATGCGGTCATGACCAGGCAACTGTCTTCCTCTTCTTCCAGTCCCTGTCATCCCAAGGAAATCCGCCCCATGAAAACCACCGTCCTGATCGCGGCCGTCGCGCTGGCACTGCCCTTCGCCACGTTCGCGCAGAGCGCGGCCAACGCCGACAAGGCCAAGCCGGCCGCCAAGAGCGCCGCCAAGCCGGCGGCCAAGCCCGCCGCCAAGCCCGCCGCCAAGACCGCATCGGCCAAGCCGGCCGCCAAGAAGCCCACGCGCCAGATCACCCGCCGCGCGGCCAAGGCCGTCGAGGAGGTCACGCCCGTCGACACCAACACCGACGTCGCCCTCAACGAGGCCGACCTCGCCGTCGCCAAGCTGGTGCACACCGGCAAGATCCAGTGCGAACTCGGCGCCGACGTCACCGTGACCGCCGACGAGAAGAAGCCCGGCTTCTTCAGCGTCGCCACCAAGGGCGCCAAGTACCGCATGCACCCGGTCGAGAGCCGCACCGGCGCGATCCGCCTGGAGGACCCGCGCGCGGGCGCCATGTGGCTGCAGATCGCCAACAAGTCGATGCTCATGAACCAGAAGATGGGCCTGCGCCTGGCCGACGACTGCCAGGCCCCGCAGCAGCTCGCCTTCGCCGACGAGATGAAGAAGAACCCGCCCAAGAGCCTGTTCGAGGGCGCCGATCCGCAGCCCGGCGCCGCCGGCAAGTAATTCAGTTCGTTCCAGCCTGGAGAAGAAAGATGTTGCAAGCCTACGTTGACCATGTCGCCGAGCGCGCCGCGCTCGGTATCCCGCCGCTCCCCCTGACGGCCAAGCAGACCTCCGAGATGATCGAGCTGCTCAAGACCGCGCAGCCCGGCGAGGAGGGCGAGTTCCTGCTGAACCTGCTGTCCCACCGCGTGCCCGCCGGCGTCGACGACGCCGCCAAGGTCAAGGCCAGCTACCTGGCGGCCGTGGCCCATGGCACGCAGGTGACGCCGCTGCTCTCCCGCGCCCGCGCCACCGAGCTGCTGGGCACCATGCTGGGCGGCTACAACATCAGCCCGATGATCGACCTGCTCAAGGACGACGAGGTCGGCACCGTGGCCGCCGAGGGCCTGAAGAAGACCCTGCTGATGTTCGACCAGTTCCACGACGTCAAGGAGCTGGCCGATGGCGGCAACGCCAATGCCATCGCCGTGATGCAGAGCTGGGCCGACGGGGAGTGGTTCACCAGCCGCCCCGAGGTGTCCCAGAGCATCACCTTCACCGTCTTCAAGGTGCCCGGCGAGACCAACACCGACGACCTCTCGCCCGCGCCCGATGCCACCACGCGCCCGGACATCCCGATGCACGCGCTGGCGATGCTGAAGAACAAGCGCGACGGCGCGCCCTTCGAGCCCGAGGAGGACGGCAAGCGCGGTCCGATCAGGTTCATCCAGGACCTGGTCGCGCGCGGCCTGCCGGTGGCCTACGTGGGCGACGTGGTGGGAACGGGTTCCTCGCGCAAGTCGGCCACCAACTCGGTGCTGTGGTTCACGGGCGAGGACATCCCCTTCATCCCCAACAAGAAGTTCGGCGGCGTCTGCCTGGGCGCGAAGATCGCGCCGATCTTCTACAACACCATGGAGGATGCCGGTGCGTTGCCGATCGAGCTGGACGTGAGCCAGATGAACATGGGCGACACCATCGAGCTGCGCCCCTACGAAGGCAAGGCCCTGAAGGACGGCCAGGTCATCGCCGAGTTCAAGGTCAAGAGCGACGTGCTGTTCGACGAGGTGCGCGCCGGCGGCCGCATCCCGCTGATCGTCGGCCGCGGCCTGACGACCAAGGCGCGCGAGGCGCTCGGCCTGCCGGCCTCCACCCTGTTCCGCCTGCCCCAGGCACCGACGGACAGCGGCAAGGGCTTCTCGCTGGCGCAGAAGATGGTCGGCCGCGCCTGCGGCCTGCCCGAAGGCCAGGGCGTGCGCCCCGGCACGTACTGCGAGCCGAAGATGACCTCCGTGGGTTCGCAGGACACCACCGGTCCGATGACGCGCGACGAGCTCAAGGACCTGGCCTGCCTGGGCTTCTCGGCCGATCTGGTCATGCAGTCGTTCTGCCACACGGCGGCCTACCCCAAGAAGGTCGACGTCAAGATGCACCACGAGCTGCCCGACTTCATCAGCACCCGCGGCGGCGTCTCGCTGCGCCCGGGCGACGGCGTGATCCACTCCTGGCTCAACCGCCTGCTGACCCCCGACACCGTGGGCACCGGCGGCGACAGCCACACGCGCTTCCCGATCGGCATCAGCTTCCCGGCCGGCTCCGGCCTGGTCGCCTTCGCGGCGGCCACCGGCGTCATGCCGCTGGACATGCCCGAGTCGGTGCTGGTGCGCTTCAAGGGCACCATGCAACCCGGCGTCACGCTGCGCGACCTGGTCAACGCCATTCCGCTCTACGCCATCAAGTCCGGCCTCCTGACGGTCGCCAAGCAGGGCAAGAAGAACATCTTCTCCGGCCGCATCCTGGAGATCGAGGGATTGCCCGACCTGAAGGTGGAGCAGGCCTTCGAATTGAGCGACGCCTCGGCCGAGCGCTCGGCCGCCGGCTGCACGGTGCACCTGAACAAGGCGCCGATCATGGAATACATCAACAGCAACATCACCCTGATGCGCTGGATGATCGCCGAAGGCTATGCCGACGCCCGCACGCTGGCGCGCCGCATCGCCGCCCAGGAAGCCTGGCTCAAGGACCCGCAACTGCTCAAGGGCGACGACGACGCCGAGTACGCGGCCGTCATCGAGATCGACCTGGCCGAGATCCACGAGCCCATCGTCGCCTGCCCGAACGATCCGGACGACGTCAAGACGCTGTCCGACGTCGCCGGCGCGACCATCGACGAGGTGTTCATCGGCTCGTGCATGACCAACATCGGCCACTTCCGCGCGGCGTCCAAGCTGCTCGAGGGCAAGCGCGACATCCCGGTCAAGCTGTGGATCGCGCCGCCGACCAAGATGGATGCCCAGCAGCTGACCGAGGAAGGCCACTACGGCGTCTTCGGCAATGCCGGCGCCCGCACCGAGATGCCGGGCTGCTCGCTGTGCATGGGCAATCAGGCGCAGGTGCGTGAGGGCGCGACCGTGATGTCGACCTCGACGCGCAACTTCCCCAACCGCCTGGGCAAGAACACCTTTGTCTATCTCGGCAGCGCCGAACTCGCCGCGATCTGCTCGCGTCTGGGTCGCATCCCGACGAAGGAGGAGTACATGGAGAGCGTCGGCGTGCTGGATGCCTCCAGCGCGCAGATCTACCAGTACCTCAACTTCGACAAGATCGAGGACTACCAGTCGGTGGCGGACGGCGTCGCCGCCTGATCGGCGAGCCCTCCCGGAGGAGCGAGCCCGCTTCTCCGGTCGACCCGAAGGCCCACTCCGGTGGGCCTTTTTTCATGCCGCGCCGCTGATGGATGGCGGGCCGTGACGGCCTACTCGATCACCCGTTGCGCCGCGACGGTCACGGCCGTGACGGCCAGGCCGGCGGCGATGACCGCCAGCAGCGTGTCGCCGAAGCCGCCCCTGGCACGGGCGTTGGCGCGCGCGCTGGTCGTCACGCGCGGCGCGGCGCTCCAGGCGATGCGCGCGCCGCAGGCCTGGAGGGCCGCGACCAGGGCCACGTCCTCGCTGCAGGCCAGCGGGCGAAAGCCACCGACGCGCAGGTAGGCCTCGGCCGAGACCCCCAGGTTGGCGCCATGGATGTGCCGGTGACCGTCGGCATCCTGGTAGGTGCGGGCGAAATGGTCGCGGATGAAGCCGGCCTGCGTGCCGTGCGCACTCCAGTCCTCCACGCCGATGGAGCCGCACACCACGTCGGCATCGAGTTCGAGCTGGCGCACCAGCCAGTCCGGCGCGACCCGCGTGTCGGCGTCGGTGAAGGCCAGCCAGCGCGCGCCGCGTGCCAGCAGGTCGGTGGCGCCGGCGGCGCGTGCCCGGCCGACGTTGCGGGCCTCGATGGCCAGCGTGTCGATGCCGCAGGCCCGCGCGATGTCGCCGGTGGCGTCGCCGCAGCTGTCGAGCACCACCAGCACCTCGACCGGCTCGCCCGCCAGGTCGGGATGGCGGGCCGCCAGCGCCAGCGCGACGAGCGTGTCGCCGATGTGGTCGGCCTCGTCGTGCGCCGGGACGACGACGCCGATCACCGGATGCCCTCGCGTTGCGCCACCGACCGCGCGTCGCGGCACCAGAGGTCGAGCACGAAGTCGTCCTCGACGTGGTGCACGATGCGCGCCAGGCCGAGGTCGGCCAGGGTGGCGTGCACGGCATCGGTGGACAGGGCCCGGGCATCGAAGTCGGGCCGCCAGTTGCAGGCCACCAGCACGCCATCGTCGGCCAGCGCGAGCCGGCAATGTCCGGCCAGCGAGCGCATGGCGTCCTGGTCGAGGAAGTAGCCCAGTTCGCTGAGCACGATGAGATCGAAGCGGCCCTCGGGCCAGTCGCCCGGCAGGGCATGCGAGGCGATGCGCACGTTGGCCAGGCCGGCCGTGCGCTCGCGCGCCGATGCGAGCGCGCGTGGGCTGAAGTCGCTCGACAGCAGGTCGTCGCAACGCGCGGCGAGTTCGGCCGTCAGTTCGCCGGCGCCACAGCCGGGCTCGTAGGCCCGCGCATAGCGCGGGTGGGGCAGGGCGGCGAGCAGCACGGCGCGCTTGCGGGCCTCGTACCAGCGCGTGCGCAGGCCATAGGGATCGGCGTCGGCGCCATACATGCGCT
>Ga0308164_10001731_pt1 | contig 23992 bp, 12 predicted proteins | sample PhyTR2_FD_201031 | JGI IMG/M metagenome (GOLD analysis project Ga0308164, IMG submission 201031) | Phyllosphere microbial communities from UC Gill Tract Community Farm, Albany, California, United States - DLSLT.R2 | ecosystem: Host-associated > Plants > Phyllosphere > Unclassified | place: USA... | reverse complement strand
CAACGCCGCGGCGTTCGCGGCGCTCGGTGCGCGTCTTCGTAGCGCCCCGCCCGCCGTCGTCGTAACCTGCGCGCGCGGCTCGTCGGATCACTCGGCGGTGTACGGCAAGTATCTGATCTGGACGAAGACCGGCATCCCGGTCGCCGCCGCGGCGCCCTCGGTCGTGTCGATCTACGACGCACCGCTCGGCGCGCGGAACACGCTGTGCATCGCGGTGTCGCAGAGCGGACGCAGCCCCGACCTGCTCGCCGCGGTCGCCGCGCAGAAGGCCGCCGGCGCGCATGTCGTCGCGTTCGTCAACGACGAGATTTCACCGCTCGCCGAAACCGCCGATACGCTGATTCCGCTGTGTGCCGGACCGGAAAAGTCGGTCGCGGCGACCAAGTCCTATATCTGCTCGCTCGCCGCCTTCGCCGCGCTGACCGCCGAATGGGCCGACGACGACACACTGCGTAGCGCGGTCGCAGCGCTTCCCGCAGACCTCGCACGCGCCTGGGCGCTCGACTGGTCGGCCGCCGTCGCTCCGCTGCGCACCGCGACCAATCTGTTCGTGATCGCGCGCGGCATGGGCTTCGGCATCGCCAACGAGGCGGCGCTGAAGATGAAGGAAACCTGCGCGCTGCACGCCGAATCGTTCAGCTCCGCCGAGGTCCGCCACGGCCCGATGCAACTGGTCGAGGACGGCTTCCCGTTGCTCGCGCTCGCGACCTCCGACGCAGCCGGCGACGGCGTGCGCGATGCGGCGCGCGAGTTCGCCGAGCGTGGCGCAGCCGTGTTGCTCGCCGATGCCGGGCTCGACGGCAGCAGCGACGACGGCGTCCTGCCCGCGTTGAAAGCGCATCCGGCGATCGAGCCGATCCTGATGATCCAAAGCTTTTATCGCATGGTCAACGCCCTCTCGCTCGCGCGCGGGTTCAACCCCGACGCACCGTCGCATCTCAGCAAGGTGACGCGCACGTTATGACGATCTTCCGGTTTTCGAATGGCCATGTGGTCACCCCCGCGGGCGTCCTGAACGGCGCGACGATCGTCGTCGAGGACGGTCGCATTGCGCGTATCGGTGACGCGACTTCCGATCAGGCCGTGGGTCACGCGATCGATCTCGACGGTGGCTGGCTGATGCCCGGCTTCGTCGATACGCAGGTCAACGGCGGCGGCGGCGTGCTGTTCAACGATACCCCCACGGTCGAGGGTATCGCCGCGATCGGCGCGGCGCATCGCCCGTTCGGCACCACCGCGTTCCTGCCGACGCTGATCAGCGACACGCCCGACGTGATCGCGCTCGCGCTCGACGCGGTCGACGCGGCGATCCTCGCGGGTGTCCCCGGCGTGCTCGGCATCCATATCGAGGGCCCGGTGATCAGCCCGGCGCGCAAGGGCATCCACGACCCGACGCGCTTCCAGGATCTCGACGACGATCTGCTTGCGCTGCTGACCCGTCCCCGTCTCGGCCGGGTCATGGTGACGCTCGCACCCGAGCGCGTGACCGCGGCACAGATCGCGACGCTGACCGCCGCCGGCGTGCTCATCAGCATCGGCCATAGCGATGCGGATCACGCCACCGCGAGCGCCGGGATGGCCGCCGGGATCACCGGCGTGACGCATCTGTTCAACGCGATGTCGCCGCTGGTCCACCGCGCCCCGGGCGTGGTCGGCGCGGTGCTCGACGACCAGACGGTGTATTGCGGGATCATCGTCGACGGCTTCCATGTCGACGACGCCGTGCTGCGGATCGCGTTGCGCGCACGGCCGCACGACCGGTTCATGCTGGTATCCGATGCGATGCCCTGCGTCGGCGCGGCGGAGAAATCGTTCGTGCTGCAGGGTCGCGAGATCCATGTCGAGAATGGCCGCTGCGTCGGTGCCGACGGCACGCTGGCGGGCTCCGATCTCGACATGGCGGGCGCGGTCCGCAACACCGTCGACCGCCTCGGCGTCGCACCCGAGATCGCTGCGGCGATGGCAGCGACCTATCCGGCGGCCTTCCTGCGGCTGTCGCAGGAGCGCGGCACGTTGCAGGTCGGCCGCACCGCCGACTGGGTCATGCTCACCCGCGACCTGCATCCGATCGGCACGTGGATCGGCGGGGCGGGCCCGGCCTGACCGGCTCGCCTGCCTTATCCCCGCGCCCTTTCCTTCTGGTATCGAGAACGCACCCATGGCCTCCATCCTCCTGACCGCGCCGATGCAGGGCTGGGCAACGCCGATTGACGAAGTCCCCGACGCGGTGTTCTCGGAGCGGATGCTGGGGGACGGCGTCGCGATCGATCCGACCGGCGACTGCCTCTACGCTCCCTGCGCCGGCACCGTGCTGACGCTGTTGCCCAGCGGCCACGCGATCACGCTCGCCACGCCCGAGGGTGCGGAGATCCTGATCCATATCGGGCTCGACACGGTGGCGCTCGGCGGACGCGGGTTCACCCCGTGCGTCGCGGTCGGCGATACGGTCGAGCGCGGGGCGCCGCTGATCCGCTTCGACCTCGATCTGCTCGTGCGCGAGGCTCGCGCGGTCGTCACGCCGATCGTCGTCGTGAACCCGGACCGGTTCAGGATCGTCCACGCAGTCTCCAGCGAACTGGTCGCGGTCGGCGATCCGCTGATGACGCTCGAACCCAGCGACGCGGTCGTCCACCGAGAGACGAACCAGCACGGCGCGACGCACGCACGCACGGTCGTCGTTCCCCTGCCCCACGGCATCCACGCCCGCCCCGCCGCCCGCCTAGCCGCGACCGCCAAGCGCTTCGACGCCGACGTGACGCTCGCATCCGGCGACAAGACCGCCAACGTCCGCAGCCCGATCGCCCTGCTAGCCTTGGCGATCCGCCGCGACGATACGATCATCGTGACCGCAGCAGGGGCCGATGCCGCCGCGGCACTCGCCGCAATCTGCGACCTGATCGAGAGTGGCATGGACGAGCGGGCCGAAGCCCCCGTCCGCGCGCCCACCGTCGCCCCCTCGCCAGCCCGCGCCGCAGTCGACGGCGCGCTGACCGGCGTCACCGCGGCACCCGGCCTGGCAATCGGCCGGGCACGCTGGTTTCGCCCCGCCGACATCTCGGTCCCCGAGCAGGGCGAAGGCATCGCCGTCGAGGAGGCTCGCTTCGATGCGGCCGTCACGACGCTGTCGACCCGTTTCGCGGACCGTGCCCGCACCGCAACCGGTCCCGAACGCGCGATCGTCGAGGCGCATGCGGCGATGCTCGACGACCCGATGCTCCATGAGACGACGCGCAGCGGCATCGCGCGCGGCGAGAGCGCGGGTCATGCGTGGCGCGCCGCGATCCGTCCGCAGGCCGACGCGTTGCGCACCAGCACCGACCCCCGACTCGCCGAGCGCGCCGACGACATGCTCGATCTCGAACGCCAGTTGCTCGCGCTGATCGCCGGGGTCGAGACCACGCCTCTGTCGTTCCCGCCCGACACGATCCTGCTCGCGGACGACCTGCTGCCGTCGCACGTCCTGTCGCTCGACCGCGCGAATATCGTCGGCTTCTGCGTCGAGCGCGGCGGTCCGACCTCGCACGTCGCGATCCTCGCCGCGACGATGGGCCTGCCCGCGCTTTTCGCGATCGGGTCGCCATTGAACGCCGTCACCGACGACACGCCAGTGATCCTCGACGCCAGCGAAGGCCTGTTGCGGATCGATCCCGACGCCGACACGCTCGTCGCCACGCAGGTCCGGATCGTCCAGGCGCAGGTCCGCCGCACCGAAGCGCTTGCACGAGCCGGCGAACCCTGCCGCATGGCCGACGGCACCAGGATCGAGGCGTTCGCCAATCTCGGCGCGCTCGGCGATGCGCATCTCGCGGTCGAGAACGGCGCGGAAGGCTCGGGCCTGTTGCGCACCGAATTCCTGTTCCTCGAACGCGACGCCGCACCGACGGTCGCCGAACAGACCGCCGATTACCAGGCGATCGCCGACGCGCTCGACGGCCGCCCGCTGATCGTCCGCCTGCTCGACATCGGTGGCGACAAGCCCGCGCCGTATCTGCCGATGGCGCCGGAGGAAAACCCAGCGCTCGGCCTGCGCGGCATCCGCGTCGGCCTCGCGCACCCGCAGATCCTGGAGGATCAGGTCCGCGCGATCCTGTCGGTAAAGCCCGCCGGGCAATGCCGGATCATGGTGCCGATGATCGCCAGCCTCGACGAACTGCGCGCCGTCCGCGCGGTGGTCGACCGCGTCGCCGCCGAAATCGGCATCGTCGATCGCGTGCCGGTCGGCGTGATGATCGAGACTCCCGCCGCCGCCGTCACCGCCGACCTGATCGCCGGGGAGGCCGATTTCCTGTCGGTCGGCACCAACGACCTCACCCAATACACGCTGGCGATGGACCGCGGCAACGCGGCCGTCGCGAGCGGGATCGACGGGCTGCACCCCGCCGTCCTCCGGCTGATCGCGCAGACGTGCAAGGGCGGCGTGGTGCATGGCCGCTGGACCGGCGTGTGCGGCGGGCTCGCCTCCGACCCGCTCGCGGTCCCCATCCTGATCGGGCTCGGCGTCACCGAACTCTCGTCCGCACCGGCGCTCGTGCCCGAGATCAAGGCACTGGTCGCGACGCTGACGATGGAGGCGTGCCGCGCGCATGCCGCCGCCGCGCTGCAATGCGGGTCCGCCGCCGACGTCCGCTCGCTCGCCCGGGAGTTCACCGCATGAAATCGATCCTCGAAGCCCTCCAGCCGCTCGGCCGCGCGCTGATGCTGCCGATCGCGGTGCTGCCGATCGCCGGCCTGCTGCTCCGCCTCGGCCAGCCCGACCTGCTCGACATCGCCTTCATCAGCGCGGCGGGCGACGCGATCTTCTCGCATCTCGGGCTGCTCTTTGCGATCGGCGTCGCCACCGGGTTCGCCCGCGACGGCAACGGTGCCGCGTGCCTTGCCGGCGTCGTCTGCTTCCTGGTCGCGACGGAGGCGGGCAAGGTCCTGATCACCGTCGCACCCGATGTGTCGGCAGGGCTGACCGGTGTCTCCGCCGACCTTGCGATCGCGGCGTGGAAGGCCAAGGCGATGGCGCGGCTCGACGTGCCGATCGGCATCTTGTCGGGGCTGGCCGGCGGGACGCTCTACAATCGCTATTCGACGATCAAGCTGCCCGAATATCTCGCTTTCTTCGGCGGACGCCGGTTCGTACCGATCGTCAGCGGCGTGGCGGGTCTCGTGCTCGCGGCGGTGTTCGGCTTCGGTTTCTCGCTGCTGAGCCAGGGCGTCGACCAGTTGAGCGTCGCGATCACCGGCAGCGGTGCGATCGGCGTGTTCGTGTTCGGGCTGCTCAACCGCCTGCTGCTCGTCACCGGGCTGCACCATTTGCTCAACAACATCGTCTGGTTCGTCGCCGGCGATTACCACGGCACTTCGGGCGACCTGCGCCGCTTCTTCGCAGGCGATCCGTCGGCGGGAATCTTCATGGCCGGCTTCTTCCCGGTAATGATGTTCGGCCTGCCCGCCGCGTGCCTTGCCATGTACCACTCCGCGAAGCCCGAGCGCCGGAAAGCGGTCGGCGGCATGCTGCTCAGTCTCGCGCTCACCTCGGCGCTGACCGGCGTCACCGAGCCGATCGAGTTCAGCTTCATGTTCCTCGCGCCCGTGCTCTACGCGGTGCACGCGGTGCTGACCGGCCTGTCGATGGCGCTGATGGACCTGCTCGGCGTCAAGATGGGCTTCGGCTTCTCGGCGGGGCTGCTCGATTACGTGCTGAACTTCGGCAAGGCGACGCGACCGCTCGTCCTGCTGCCGGTCGGCGCGGTGTATTTCGTGCTGTATTACGGGCTGTTCCGCTTCTTCATCCGCAAGTTCAACCTCGCGACGCCGGGGCGTGAAGCCGAGACCGTCGCCGCGGTAGCGCCCCCCACGGCCGGCGGGCGCGGTGCGGCGTTCGCGCAGGCGCTTGGCGGCGGGGCGAACTTGACGACGGTGAGCGCGTGTACGACGCGGTTGCGGCTGATCGTCGTCGACCAGTCCGCGGTCGACGACGCCGCGCTGAAGGCACTCGGCGCGCGCGGTATCCTGCGCCCGTCGAACTCCGCGCTCCAGGTCGTGCTCGGGCCGATCGCCGATGTCGTCTCGATAGAAATCCGCGATGCGTTGGCGCTGGGTGGTGATGTGGCGATCAAGCCTGCCGCGACTGTCGTGTCGGACTCGATCGCCCTTTCATCCGTAACCGAGAGCGCACTCGGTGGAGCAGCGAACGTCCTGGCCGCCAGCCGCCATACCGGCCGACTACGCGTCCAGCTGAGCGATCTCGCCCTGGCGGACGATGCGGCGCTGACAAAGCTCGGTATCCGCGCGATAGCCCGCCCCGCGCCCGGCCACCTTCACGTGCTGGCGACCGACGCAGTCCTGACGACGCTGGCCCGGTAGGCTTTGAAATTGATCCTCCCCCGCCAGGGGGAGGTGGCTGGCACTTGCCAGACGGAGGGGGAGGTAAGGGAAACGCCTGCTCCGTGTCCTCCCCCTCCGTCACCTTCGGCGCCCCCCTGGCGGGGGAGGATTTAGCAGCATCAGCGCGCCCGCGGTTCCAGCGACACAGGGCCGACGATACCCGAAACCTCATCCGCGGCCGCTTCCACCACCAGCACGATCTGGCGCACGCGGCCGCCCGCCGGCAACGCCGCCTCAAGCGGCCCAGCCTCGACGCCAGTCTTCGACGCAAGCAGCCGGCCATCGACCGACAGCTCGGCCTTCCCCGCGATCGACGCGAAACGGATCAGACCGCCCTCCGCACCGATCCGCCGCCAAGGCGTCACGCTTGCGCGGTACAGCCGCCAACGCCCCTCCGCCGCAGCCTGAACCGGCGTACCGCTCCGCACGAACGCCCAGCTGTTATTATCCCCATCGATCGGCGCCAGCGCAGGATCGGGCCGCGCAGCGAACGCCGGCGAGCGTCGCCACTCGCGAATAGCCTGCCCACCATAGGTCGCAGCCATTTGCGCGCGCGCGGCAATCGCGGCCCGGTCGATCACCAGCCGCGCCGGCATCAATCCCGGCGCGGTCGCGGTCATCACGATCCGCCCACGACCCGCCCCTGCCTGCACGATCACCTGCGCCAGCCCGTTGAACAACGACCGCGCATTGCCCTTCTCCGGCTCGTGGCTGTTCGGATCGCCGTTACCGACACCGATGATCGCCGCGCCCTCGACCGAGAACTGCGTCAGCAGGTTCGCGGTCGGTACGTGACGCCCGGCGGCATCGACCGCATCGATCGTCACCGGCTGCGTATCCTCGTCGTCGCCCGCCATCACGGTCCGCGCCGGCGTCAAGCGCAATGCGACCGGTTTGCCGACGGTCTCGTGCGCGGCCGTCGCGACGACCTTGCCGCCACGCATCGCGACAACCTCGATCCGTCCCGGCGCATAGGGCACGCTGAACTCGTTGCCCATGATCCGGTCGACCGCCTGCTCGCCGACCGTCCGCCCATTAAGCCGCAACTCGACGCGCTCGGCATTGCTCATCACCAGCACCACGACCGGCTGCCCCTCGCGTCCCGGCCAAGTCCAGTGCGGCGTCAGGCTGACGACCGCAGCATCATCCACCCAATGCGCGCGGTGGATGTCGAACGCAGTCTTCGGGAACCCGCACAGGTCGAGGATGCCGAAGAAACTGGAAATCGTCGGCCATTCATGCGGCGTCGGCTCGCCGTGATAATCGAACCCGGTCCACACGAACCCACCCGCGACGAACGGGCGGTCGGCGATCTTCTTCCACGTCGCGCGGTGCGTATCGCCCCAGCTCGCAGCCTCGACGTCGTAGGACGACTGGACATGCGCGGCCGGATCGCTCGCGAATGCGCCGCGCGTCTCGTAGGCGCTGGTATCCTCCGAACTCGTCATCGGCTTGGTCGGGTTGAGCTGGTGAAAGCGGTCGTAGTCGCCCTGGTAATAGTTGAAGCCGACGACGTCGAAAATGCTCGACACGTTGATCGGATCGAAGAACGCGCCGTTCATCGCGCCCGTCACCGGCCGGCTGTCGTCGAGCGCATGCGCCGCGTGCGCCATCCGCCGGAGCATCTCGACGCCCGCCTCGGTGCCCTGCATCGGCTCCTCGTTGAACACCGACCACAGGATGACGCTCGGGTGGTTGCGGTCGCGGCGGACCATCCATTCGAGCTGCGCCATATAATCGGGCGCGGGATTGAACTGGCGGTTCTCGTCCATCACGACGAAGCCCATCTCGTCGCACAGGTCGAGCAGCTCGGCGGCCGGCGCGTTGTGCGAGCAGCGGATCGCGTTGCAACCCATCGCCTTCAGCCGCTCCAGCCGCCAGCGCAGCAGCGCATCGGGGATCGCCGTGCCGACGCCGGCATGATCCTGATGCAGGCACACGCCCTTCAGCTTGACCGACTTGTCGTTGAGCAGGAAGCCGCGGTCCGCATCGAACCGGATCGTGCGGAAGCCGACCGGTATCCGTCGCTCATCGACGATTGCCCCGTCGCGCAGGACGTGCGTCACGACGGTATAGAGCGTCGGCGCCTCGATCGACCAAAGGCGCGGCGCAGGCACGGCCAGCGTCAATGCCGCAGTCGCGCGCTCCAACGGCAGGACCGTCGCGGTCGCCTGCGCCCCCGCCACGCGCTTGCCGTCGGGATCGAACAGCGCGACATCCACCGTCACGCCGACCGACGCACGATCGATGCTGCCGAGCTTCACTTCGACCGGCACGCTCCACGCGCCATTCGCGGCGCGCCTCGGATCGCAGTGCACGCCGTCCGTCACGATCGCCACCGGCGCACGGCGGATCAGCCACGCATGGCGATAGATCCCCGCGCCTTCGTACCACCAGCCCTCCATCGCCTGCGCGTCAACGCGCACCGCGATCACATTGAGGTCGTCGCCAAACCGCGCGAACGGCGTCAGGTCGATCTCGACGCTGTTATACGCCGACCAGTTGTGCGCGACGACGCTGCCGTTGACCCAGACCGTGGCGTTGGTCGCGATCCCGTCGAACTGCAACCCGATCGTCTTGCCGCGGTCCGCCGGATCGAGCCGCAGCGTCCGCCGGTACCAACCGATCCCCCGCGCGCGAAAGCCCTGCGACACGCTTGCGGTCTTCACGAACGGCTGCGCGGAGGCCCAGTCATGCGGCAAGCGGACCGACTGCCAGTCGGAATCGTCATAAGCCATCGCCGCGGCGCCGAGTGCATTGCCCGCCTTCACGCTCAGATACGTCGCATTGTGACCTTCGGGCGGCGGTGCGATCACGTCGCCCTCGTGGAACAGCCACCCGCGCTCGATCAGCGTTCGCGACGGGTCCTGCACCAGCGCGCGCGACGGCAGGGTTCGCGACGGCTGCGGCATGGGCAGCGCGCCGGCACTGCCCTGCGCCTTGACGCTCGCCGCGAACCCAGCCTCGATCGGCCCCACGACCAGAGAAGCACCGGCGCCCGCCGTGCCAACAAGAAGCTCACGTCGGTTCATCGGTACTCTCGGTAGTGGAGGTCAGATATCGGCAAGTTCGGCGACGAAGTCGTACGCATCGCCGCGGTAATAAGAGCGGGTGAACTCCGCGGCCCGGCCATCGCGCAGGAAGCCCCGTCGCTCGATCAGCAGCCCGGCATGGCCCGCGTCGACGCCGAGCATCCGCGCATGCTCGCCCCCGAACGGCACCGCACGCAGGCGTTGCAGCGCGCGCACCGGGCGGCTCCCGGCGTTCTCGAGCGCGGTGTAGAGCGAGTCATCGACCACCTCGACCGATGGCAGGCAATATCCCGCGATCGTCGAGAATTCGAGCGCCATCGCCTCTTCGTCGGCATAGCGGATGCGGTTGAAGCGGAACACCGCCGCCCCCGGCGACAACCCCAGCGCCATCGCCTCCTCCGGGTTCACCTGCCCCGCCGAGCGCGAGATCCAGCTGCTGCTCGACGTCCGCCCCCGCGCAGCCATGTCCTCGCTGAACGAAGACAGCTTCGAGAAGCTCTTCTCGACGCGTCCGGCGACGAACGTCCCCGCGCCCCGCCTGCGCGTGAGAAGCCCCTCCTCGACCAGTCCGCCGATCGCTTTGCGCACGGTGATCCGCGATACGTCGTACTCGATCGCGAGATCGCGCTCGGCCGGGATCGCATTGCCTTGTACCAACAGCTTCTCGCCGATCGCGTTGCGGATCAGTTCCTGCAACTGGAGGTAGAGCGGCGATGGATTTCCCTTGCGAAAGCGTCCGATGTCATCGGAAAACGCCATGTATTCCCCCTCCGACCGGCAGCTCAAAGCGAGCCTTGCCGCGTCCCTTATGGTAGCGTAGCCAAGGACCGCGTGGTCGGCAACCAGACTAAATCCATGGGCCATATTGGTATGTCCCCTGACCGCCCCACGTCCGATCTCCTATCAGAGCAGGACAAGCTTGCTGTCAAATGACGGGGTTGTGTCTGGACTTATATTGGTTACATTCCTCGACCAGCGGCCGTCAGGAGCCGATACAGGGAGCAGTCGACATGCGTGCAACCGCGAACCGAAATGCCGGGCGCTGGCTGACGGCGACGGCGCTGCTTCCCGCCGCTCTCTGCGCGATCCCGGCCCAGGCGCAGGACAGCCTACCACTGGTACCGCAACCTTCGGCAATCACTCGCACCGCCGGCAGCTTCACGATCGCCAACGGTGCAATGGTTGCGGCTGATCCATCCGACGCGGGTGCCGCCGCAGCCGCGCGCCTGCTCATCGCCCATGTTAAGACCGAGCGCGGGCTCGCTCTCCAGACGTCGCCTAACGGCACGATCCGCTTCGTCCGCGATGCCGCGATCAAGGGCGCCGAGGCGTACCGGCTGACCGTCGACGCTTCGGGCGCGAATATCACCGCGTCGGGCGACGCCGGGCTTCTCTACGGCGCCATGACGCTCGCCCAGCTCATCAGCCCCGATCGCGCGTTCGGCCAACCCGTGCGCATCCCCGCGGTGACGATCGACGACGCCCCCCGCTTCGGCTGGCGCGGGCTGATGGTCGACACCGCGCGACACTTCCAGTCGCTGCCGTCGATCTACGCGATCGTCGACCAGATGGCGTCGGTGAAACTCAACACGCTGCACCTCCATTTGTCGGACGACCAGGGATGGCGGTTCGAGGTGAAGGCCTATCCCAAGCTCACCGAGATCGGCAGCATCCGCACCAGCCCCTCGACCGGCGAAGCACCTGGCACGCGCGTCGGCGGTTTCTACACGCAGGACGAACTGCGCAAACTGGTCGCCTACGCCGCCGAACGCGGCATCGTCATCGTCCCCGAGATCGACCTGCCCGGCCATGCGCAGGCACTCGTCGCGGCCTATCCAGAGCTCGGCGTGATCGGCGACACGCCCGAGGTCAGCAACGCATGGGGCGTCAACCCCTACCTCTTCAACCCCGGCCCCAAGGGCATCGCCTTCGTCAAGACGGTGCTCGACGAACTGATGGCGGTATTCCCCGGCACCTATATCCATCTCGGCGGCGACGAGGCGGTCAAGGACCAGTGGGAACGCAGCCCCGAGGTTCAGGCGCAGATGGCGAAGCTCGGCATCAAGGACGAGAACGGCCTGCAAAGCTGGATGATCGACCAGTTCGGCACCTATCTGGCGAGCAAGAAACGCCGCCTCATCGGCTGGGACGAGATCCTCGAGGGCGGCCTGCCCGCATCCGCTTCGGTGATGTCGTGGCGTGGTGAAAAGGGCGCAGTCGATGCCGCGAACCAGAACCACGACGTCGTGCTGTCCCCCGCCCCGACGCTCTATTTCGACAATCTGCAAAGCGATCGCCGCGACGAACCGCCCGGCCGCCTTGCGATCCAGTCGCTCGCGACGGTCTATGACTACGAGCCGATGCCGGCGGGCATCTCAGCGGACAAGGCGCAGCACGTGCTCGGCGCACAGGCCAATCTGTGGAGCGAGTACATCGTCACCCCGTATCAAATGCAGCACCTGATTTTCCCGCGCGCCGCCGCGCTCGCGGAGATCACCTGGTCGGGCAAGGACAAGCGCGACTTCGCCGGCTTCCTCGACCGGGTCCAGCCGCAGATCCGGCGCTGGCGCAAGTCGGGGCTGGAGGTCGCGGACAGCGCATTCGCGGTCGGCTACACGCTCGAGGGCACGCGCGGCGATGCGCTCCGCACCAACCGCGCGAAAGTCGTGCTCGCCACGCAAGCGCCGTACGGCACGATCCGCTACACGCTCGACGGCAAGGTGCCGACCGCGCGCTCGCCCGCGTACACTGCGCCGCTTTCTGTAAAGCCCGGCGTGTCGATCCGCGCCGCTGCGTTCGATGCGAATGGCCAGCCGGTCGCCGAACCCCGCCTGTTCGAGACCGGGCGCCAGGCGCTGCTGACCCGCACCGCGTCCGACATGATCGCCTGCCCCGAGGGGTCTCTCGGCCTGCGCCTGCCGCTGACGTCGGAGGCACAGGGCAATGCGCCGGTGTTCAACGCCGACATCTTCGACACCTGCACCGCCTACCCCGCCGCGCCGCTGGATGTCGCAAAGGGGTTCACGATCGATATCGCCCGCCTGCCGCGCAACTGGGGCCTCGCGCACGACTTCACCAAGGTCCGCCAGCATTACAACGTGACGCCGCATGGCGAGCTGATGGTGCTGGTCGGCTGCACCGTGAAGGGTGCGAAACCGGTGATCGCCGGCACCTTCCCGCTGCCCGATCCGAAGACCGCGCCGACCCGCTTTAGCGTGAAGGGGATTTTGCCGACGATCACCGGAGACCGCGACATCTGCCTCCAATTCACCTCCCCCACGTCCGACCCGTTCTACGCGGTCGAACGCATGACCCTGTCGGAGACACGCTGATGCGTCGCTGGTTCGTCCTTCCCCTGATCGCGCTCGCCGCGCCCGCGTTCGCCTCGCCCAAGACCGTCGTGCCGCTCGATGGCGCGTGGCAGGTGCGGATCGATCCGACCGACACCGCCGCGACCGCCGCGCACAAGCGCGAGGCCAAGTGGCTGCCGGCGGCCGTCCCCGGATCGGTGCAGCAAGACCTGATCGCGGCGCACCGCGTGCCCGATCCGTTCAAGGGCACCAACGAGGCGGCGATCCAGTGGGCAGGGCTGACCAAATGGCAGTTCCGCCGCGTGTTCGACGTCACCCCGGCGATGCTCCAGCGCAAACACCTCGACCTCGTGTTCGACGGGCTCGACACGTTCGCGACGGTCAGCGTCAACAGCAAGGTACTTCTCACCACCGACAACGCGCATCGGCGCTGGCGCGTGGATGCGCAGCCGGTGCTGAAGGTCGGCCGCAACGAGATGCTGGTGACGATCGCCTCGCCGATCCGCACGCTCCAGCCGATGGTGCTCGCCGAAAAGAACCCGCTCCCCGGCGAATATGACAGCGCGTTCGGCGACGAACCGAAGGGCAAGCAGACCTCGCCCTATATCCGCAAACCCAAATACAATTACGGCTGGGACTGGGGTCCCCGCATCGTCAACACCGGCATCTGGCGGCCGGTCCGGCTGGAGATCTGGGACGACGCGCGGATCGACACGCTTCGCGTCGACCAGGAGGCGCTGACGCCGACCGAAGCGCGGCTGTCCGCCAAGCTCGACGTCGCCGTCGAGACGCCCGGCGTCGCGACGATCCGCGCCGCGGTTACCGGACCGGATGGCAAGACGGTCTCGGTCGACCGGACGGTGACGCTCGTCAAGGGCATCAACGCGGTCTCGATCCCGCTGGCGATCGCCGATCCGAAGCGCTGGCAGCCGGTCGGTTACGGCGCGCAGCCGCTCTACACCGTCACCGCATCGCTGGGCGGCGCGGAGCCGATTCCCGAGGACAGCGTGACCAAGCGGATCGGCCTGCGCACGGTCGAGCTGATCCGCAAGGACGGCAGCTTCGGGTTCAAGGTCAACGGCACGCCGATCTTCGCCAAGGGCGCGAACGTGATCCCGTTCGACAGTTTCCCGGCGCGCGTCACGCCCGCCTATATGGAGACGATCCTGAAGGGCGCGCGCGACGCCAACATGAACATGGTCCGCATCTGGGGCGGCGGGACCTATCTGGACGACGCGTTCTACGACATCGCCGACCGCATGGGCCTGATGGTGTGGCAGGACTTCATGTTCGGCGGCAGCGTCACGCCGCCCGACGCCGCCTTCCGCGAGAACGTCCGGATCGAGGCCGAGGAACAGGTCGCGCGGATCGGATCGCATCCATCGGTCGTGCTGTGGGCCGGTGGCAACGAGGTTCTGTCGGGCTGGGAAAACTGGTCCGACCGGAAAGCGTTCAAGAAGGCCGTCGGCGCCGACGAGCAGGAACGCATCGGCGCCGGCATGGCCGTGCTGTTCGACCGCGTGCTGCGCGAAGCCGTGACGCGCAACGCCCCCGGCACCCCCTATTGGCCTGGCTCGCCCTCGACCAATTACGAGGGCCCCGTCGACACCGACAAGGACGGCGACCGCCATTTTTGGGACGTCTGGTCGGGCTCCAAGCCGGTCGAGAACTATCTCGACAGCTGCCCGCGCTTCATGTCCGAATACGGCTTCCAGGCGATGCCCGACCTGTCGACGATCCGCGAATTCGCCGGCAAAGGCGCGCTCACCGCGGACAGCCCGGTGATGAAGGCGCACCAGAAGTTCCTCGCCGGCGAAGGCAATGAGCGGCTGATGATGTACCTGCGCGATCGGTTGCGCCCCGCGCGCGACTTCGCCGATCTCGTCTACCTCACGCAGGTCAATCAGGCCGAGGCGATCCGCATCGCCGCCTCGCACCACCGCGCCTGCCGCCCGGTGACGATGGGCTCGCTCTACTGGCAACTCAACGACGTCTGGCCCTCGATCAGCTGGGCGAGCATCGATCATGCCGGCCGGTGGAAGCTGCTCAACTATGCCGCCCGGCGGTTCTTTGCGCCGCAAGCGATCGTCGCCGAGCGGAAAGATGGCGCGACGCGTATCTCGCTGATCTCCGACGCGACCACGCTGGTCGACTCCCGCTGGCGGGTCCGGACGATGACGATGGACGGCAAGGTGTTGAAGGACACCACCGCCGCGCTGATGCTCGAGCCGCTCTCGTCGAGACTGGTCGCGACGCTGTCCGACGATGCGCTGTTCGGGACCGCCGCACCCACCGGCAGCTACGCGGTCGCCGATCTGCAGTTCGATAACGGCGGCACGAGCCGGGCGATCATCGAGCGCGCGCTCCCGAAGGACATGGCGTACCCCGACCCCGGCCTCAGCGTTCGCTGGACCGGCAACGACGTCAAGATCACCGCGACCAACCTGGCTCGCGCGGTGATGCTCGATTTCGGCGCGGTCGCGGCCCAGCCGTCCGACGACGGCTTCGACCTGTTGCCGGGCGAGAGCATCACCATCCATGTCGTCTCCGACGCCTCCGCCGCAACGTTGCGAAAAGCGCTTACCCTGAGGACCCTCGCCCGATGATCTGGCTCCTGCTCGCCTCCGCCGATCCGGTGGCCACTGCCGTCGCGCAAATGTCGCTCGAACAGAAAGCGGCGCAGTTGCAGAGCACCGTGCCCGCCGATCCGAAAGCTGGCCTGCCCGCGTACGACTGGTGGAACGAGGGGCTCCACGGCCTCGCGCGCAACGGCCACGCCACCGTCTTCCCACAGGCGATCGGCATGGCCGCGACTTGGGATACCGCGCTGGTCGCGAAGATCGGCGACGTCGTCGCGACCGAGGCGCGCGCGCGCTTCAATGCGCAGGACGTGGGCGCGAACCGCAAGATCTACGAAGGGCTGACGATCTGGTCGCCCAACATCAACATCTTCCGGGATCCACGCTGGGGCCGCGGCCAGGAAACCTACGGCGAGGACCCGTATCTCACCGGCCGCCTCGGCGTCGCGTTCATCGGCGGGTTGCAGGGTCCCGACCCGCTCCACCCCAAGGTCATCGCTACCCCCAAGCATTTCGCGGTGCACAGCGGCCCCGAAGCCGGGCGCGACAGCTTCGACGTCGATCCCAGCCCGTATGACCTGGAGGCGACTTACTTTCCCGCGTTCCGGCTGGCCGTCACCGAGGGCAAGGCGCAGTCGCTGATGTGCGCGTACAACTCGATCCACGGCGTCCCGGCCTGCGCATCGTCGGCGTTGATGGTCGACCGGCTGCGGCGCGACTGGGGGTTCAAGGGCTTCACCGTGTCGGACTGCGACGCGGTGTCGAACATCAGCCTCTACCACCACTACCGCCTCGACGCCGCGGGCGCCGCCGCCGCCGCGATCCGGGGCGGCACCGATCTCAATTGCGGCAGCGCCTACGCCGCCCTCCCCGCCGCGGTCCGCCAGGGTCTCGTCACCGAAGCCGAAGTCGACACCGCGCTGATCCGCGCGCTAGAAGCCCGCCGCGCGCTCGGCACGGTGTTCGGCGCGGCCAATCCGTGGCGCAGCATCGGCACCGACCAGGTCGACACCCCCGCCCACCGCGCGCTCGCGCTCGACGCCGCGCGGAAATCGATCGTCCTGCTCAAGAACGACGCGAACCGCCTGCCGTTGAAGCCCGGCAGCCGGATCGCGGTGATCGGCGCGGACGCCGACGATCTCGGCGTGCTGCAAGGCAATTACCACGGCACCGCGGTCGCGCCCGTCACCCCGCTGGAGGGCATCCGCAAGCAGTTCGGCGGCGCCAACGTCCGCTACGCGCAAGGCTCCTCGCTTGCCGACGGTGCAGCGGTACCCGTCCCCGAGACCGTCTTCGCCGGCGGCCTGAAGACCGAGTATTTCGCCGCGCAGGCCGGCGTCGGCGCACCGACCCTGACACGCACCGATCGCCACATCGACATCGACCACAACCGCGCGAGCCCCGCGCCCGGCCTCGCCAAGACGTTCGGCGTCCGCTGGACCGGGACCTTCACGCCCCCCGCCGCCGGCACCTATCCGCTGGTCGTCGACGTCCCCGCCTGCTGGAAGGATTGCGCGACGCATGACGCGGTCCGGCTCTGGATCGGCGACCGCCAGCTCTCGGCAGGCGAGGTCAAGAAGGGCCGCGTCGAGGTCACGCTGACAAGCGACGGCAAGCCCGTCCCGTTCCGCCTCGAACTCGATCACCGCAGCGACGACGAAGGCGTCCGCCTGCTCTGGAGCCCACCCTCACAGCCATTGCTCGACCAAGCCGTCGCCACCGCTCATGACGCCGATGTCGTGGTCGCGGTGATGGGCCTGTCGCCCGATCTCGAAGGCGAAGCACTCTCGGTCAGCGTCCCCGGCTTCGTCGGCGGCGACCGTACCGACATCGGCCTGCCTCCAGCGCAGGTCCGCCTTCTCGAAGCGCTGAAGGCGACCGGCAAGCCCATCGTCCTCGTCCTCACCAGCGGCAGCGCGGTCGCGGTCGATCCGGCATCGGCCGACGCGATCCTCGCCGCCTGGTATCCCGGCCAGGCCGGCGGCACCGCGATCGCCGAGACGCTGGCGGGGCTCAACAACCCGTCGGGCCGCCTGCCGGTCACCTTCTACAAGACCACCGGCGACCTGCCCGCGTTCACCGACTACACGATGAAGGAGCGCACCTACCGCTACTTCACCGGCACGCCGCTCTGGGGCTTCGGTCATGGCCTGAGCTACACCAACTTCGCCTACGCCGCGACGAAGCCCACGCTCAGCGTCGCCGCCGGACAGCCGCTCACCGTCACCACCAAGCTGTCGAACGCCAGCAATCGCGCCGGCGAAGAAGTCGTCCAGGCCTACCTCGTAGCGCCCGCCGCCAATGCCGGTGGCCCGACTACCCCCGTCCTCCAGCGCCAGCTCGTCGGCTTCGGCCGCGTCGCGCTGAAGCCCGGCCAGTCGCGCACCGTCCCGATCACGATCGATCCCCGCTCGATGAGCAGCGTCGCGCGCGACGGCACGCGGACGATCGTCCCCGGCGCCTACCGCCTCTATATCGGCGGCGGCCAGCCCGGTGACGGCGCAGGCCAGTGGAGCGACCTGACGATTACCGGCGCGACGGCGGAGCTGCCCAAGTGAGCGCTGCGAACATGGACCGCCGCACCGTCATGGCGGGCGGTGTAGCCGGGGGCCTCGCGCTCGTCGGCACGGCCGCCTTCGCCGCCCGCCCCTCGCTGCCGAGCAAGCGCCCCGCACTCGCCGACCGCAACTTCACCAGCCGCTCGGTCGAACGCGAGATCGCGCGCGTCTCCGCCCGGATCGGCGACCCGAAGCTCCGCTGGATGTTCGGCAACTGCTATCCGAACACGCTCGACACCACCGTCCGCATGTCGACCATAGGCGGCGCCCCAGACGCGTTCGTCATCACCGGCGACATCCCCTGCCTGTGGCTCCGCGATAGCTCAGCGCAGCTTCGCCCATACCTTCATCTCGTCCGCGAAGACCCTGCCCTGCGCACGCTCTTCCGCGGGCTCATCGCACGCCAGTCGCGCTCGATCCTGATCGACCCCTACGCCAATGCGTTCATGGAAAGCCCCACCGCGAAGACCAACCTGAGTTGGGCGCTGAAGGACCAGACCGAGATGAAACCCGGCGTCGCGGAGCGCAAATGGGAGATCGACTCGCTCTGCTATCCGATGCGCCTCGCTTACGGCTATTGGCAGGCGACGCGCGACGCGACCCCGTTCGACGCAATTTGGGCCGAGGCCGCCCGCGCGAGCATCCGCACCTACCGCGAGCAACAGCGCAAGGACGATCGCGGCCCCTACAGCTTCCTGCGATCCTCGAACCGCAACACCGAGACGATGGCGCTCGAAGGCTGGGGCAACCCCGCCAAGCCCAACGGCCTGATCCAATGCGGCTTCCGCCCCTCCGACGATGCCTGCGTCTACCCGTATCTGATCCCGTCCAACCTGTTCGCGGTGACCACCCTGCGCGAACTCGCGGTCGTCGCGAACGAAGCGCGTCACGACACCGCACTCGCCGCCGATGCGACCGCGCTCGCGAACGAAGTCGAGGCGGCGCTCGTCGCGCACGGCCGGATGCGCCTGCGCGACGGCAGCGAAGTCTGGGCGTACGAAGTCGACGGCTTTGGCAACGCGGTCTTCATGGACGATGCCAACGTGCCGTCGCTCTCCGCCCTCGCCTATATGGGCTGCGTCCCCGCCACCGATCCGCTCTGGCGCCGTACTGCCGATGCAGCCTGGAGCGACGCCAACCCCTATTTCTTCAAGGGCGCCAAGGCCGAGGGGATCGGCGGACCGCATGTCGGGCTCGGCCAGATCTGGCCGATGTCGCTGATCGTCCGCGCACTCTCGGGCGCCGACGACGGGACCGTCCGCGCGTGCTTGCGTATGCTGCGCGACACCGATGCCGACACCGGCTTCATCCACGAGGCGTTCGACAAGGACGATCCCGCCAAGTTCACGCGGTCTTGGTTCGCCTGGGCCAACGGGCTGTTCGGCGAACTGATCGTTCAACTTGCCAACACCCGCCCCGCCCTACTCGCGAGCGCCTTATGAAGATCACCCGACGCGCCCTGCTCGGCTCCAGCGGTGCGCTGGCCATCACCGGCGCGGTCCCCGCCATCGCAAGGTCTCCAAAAGCAGCGCCCAATCTGTGGATCGGCACCGGCGGCGACGGCCATACCTATCCCGGCGCCACGATGCCGTTCGGGATGGTCCAGGTCAGCCCCGACACCGATACCGAGAATTGGGCCAACTGTTCGGGCTATCATCACGGCGATCCGACCATGATGGGCTTCTCGCACACGCATCTGTCGGGCACCGGTATCGCCGACCTGATGGACGTGCTGGTCGTCCCCGGTCGCGGCGCGGTCAAGCTGTTGCCCGGCGCACCCGACAAGCCCGGCGAAGGCTATCGCCAGACCTATACGCAGGAAGTCACCGAGCCCGGCTATTACGCGGTCACGCTGGGCAACGGCGTCCGCTCCGAACTGACCGCGGAGACGCGTGTCGGATGGCAACGTCACCATTTTCCCGCCGGCCCCGGCCACATCCTGGTGGATCTCGGCAACTACCGCGATAGCCGCCCCGGCGAAGGTCCGCTGATCGACGAGAGCCGGATCGAGCTCGATACCGACGGCACGCTCACCGGCAGCCGCCGGACGTTCCGCTGGGCGAAGGGCCGCCGCATCCACTTCGCGATGCACGTGTCGCCAAAGCCCGACCGGATCACGCTCTACGCCGACACGCAAAGCGTCAACGGCGCGATCGTCACCGCCGACCGCGTCCGCGCGGTGTTCCACTACGACAACGCAGGCGCCGCACCGATCGTCGTCCGTACCGCCGTCTCCGCGGTCGACATGGCCGGCGCGCGCACCAACCTCGCCGCGTCCTATTTCCGCGAGTTCGACGTCGCGCGACGCCAGGCGATCCGGAACTGGGCCGACACGCTGAAGGTCGTGAAGGTCGAGGGCGGCAGCGACGATGCGCGCGTCATCATGACCACCGCGCTCTACCACGCGATGATCGCGCCGACGCTCTTCTCAGACGTCGACGGCCGCTATGTCGGGCTCGATCGCGAGGTCCACAGCGTCCCCGCCGGCGAGCAGGCGTACAGCACCTATTCGACCTGGGACACGTATCGCACGCTTCACCCGCTGCTGACGCTGGTCGCCCCCGATCGCGCAAAGTCGCTGGTCCGCGACCTGATCCGCCAGACGCAGCAAAGCGCGTACGGCCCGCCCTGCTGGCCGCTCCAGGGAGTCGAGACCGGCACGATGATCGGCTGGCACTCGGTCGCGATCATGGCGGAAGCCGCTGCGAAGGGCATCGACGCCGACTATGCCGCGGCATGGCCCGCGATCCGAACGCGCGCGTTCGATCCCGCCGCTCCCGATCTCGTCAACAGCCGCGCGCGTGGCACGTATATCGAGCGCGGTTACCTCCCTGCCGATACGGTCGACGAATCGGTCAGCCGGACTCAGGAATACGCCTATGACGACTGGGCGATGGCAGCGCTCGCGCGGAAGGCCGGCGCGAAAGTAGACGCCGATCGCCTGCGTCTACGCAGCCGCAACTACCGCAACGTGCTCGATCCAACGATCGGCCTCGCGCGACCAAAGCTCGCCGACGGCAGTTGGCTGACGCCCTACGATCCGATCCAGCTCGGCCACACCAAGCGCTACCGCGATTTCACCGAGGCGAATGGCTGGCAGACGACGTTCCTCAACCAGCACGATCTCTACGGCCAGATCGCGCATTTCGGCGGCGACGCGAAGTTCGCGAGCCGGCTCGACGCGCTGTTCGCCGCGCCCTCAACGCTCCCCAAGGATGCGCCGCCCGACATCTCCGGGCTGCTCGGCCAATATGCGCACGGCAACGAACCCGACCAGCACGTGCCCTATCTCTACGCCTATGTCGGCCAGCCGTGGAAGACGCAGGCGCTGGTCCGCAAGCTGCTCGACACGATGTACCGCAATGCGCCCGACGGGATCATCGGCAACGACGATTGCGGCCAGATGAGCGCGTGGTTCGTGATGTCCGCGCTCGGCTTCTACCCGGTCGATCCAGTCGCGGCGGTGTACGTGTTCGGTTCACCGCTGTTCACCCACGCCGAAGTCCGCGTCGGCAAGGGTCGCAAGCTGGTCGTCGACGCCCCCGGCAACCGCGCCGACACGCCCTACGTCGCGGCGGTCCAGTGGAACGGCAAGCCGTGGACCAAGAGCTGGATGTCGCATGCCGATCTCGCGGCCGGCGGCACGCTCCGTTTCACCATGTCCGCCACGCCGAACCCTGCATTCGGCGCCAAGCTCGCCGACCGACCGCCCTCGTTCGGCCAGCCCGCTGCCTGATACCTCCCGGAGACGATGATGACCGAAGTTTCCCGCCGCCTGCTGCTCGCCTCGGGTCTAGCCGCCACCGCCACGCCCGCGATCGGTGCCGGCCGCGACACCGCGCCGAAACCCTGGAGTGCGACACCCTCGAAGCGCCAACTCGCCTGGCACGCGCGCGAGCAATACGCGTTCGTCCATTTCTCGATCAACACCTTCACCGACCGTGAATGGGGCTATGGCGACGAGGATCCGAAGCTCTTCAACCCGACCGACTTCTCGCCCGACCAGATCGTCGCCGCGGCCAAAGCAGGCGGGATGCGCGGCATCATCCTGACCGCTAAGCATCATGACGGCTTCTGCCTCTGGCCGACGATGCTGACCGAACACTGCATCCGCAACAGTCCCTACAAGGACGGCAAGGGCGACATCGTCGGCGAGATGGAACGCGCCACGCGCCGTGTCGGTCTCGATTTCGGCCTTTATCTCTCGCCCTGGGATCGCAATCACGCCGAATATGGCCGCCCTGCCTATGTCGAGTATTTCCGCAAGCAGGTGGTCGAGCTCTGCACGCGCTATGGCACTTTGTTCGAATTCTGGTTCGATGGCGCGAACGGCGGCGACGGCTATTACGGCGGCGCGCGCGACACGCGGAAGATCGACGCGCCGAAATATTATAACTGGCCCTCGATCGTCGCGCTGGTCCACCAGCATCAGCCGATGGCCTGCACCTTCGACCCGCTCGGCGCGGACCTGCGCTGGGTCGGGAACGAGGACGGCGTCGCCGGCGATCCGTGCTGGCCGACCATGCCGAACCATCCCTATGTCCAGTCAGAGGGCAATTCGGGCGTGCGCGGTGCGCCCCTCTGGTGGCCCGCCGAGACCGACGTCTCGATCCGGCCCGGCTGGTTCTACCACGCCGACGAGGATTCGAAGGTCAAGACGCCCGCGCGCCTGATCAAGCTCCACGACGAGTCGGTCGGTCGCGGCACCAACCTCAACCTCAACCTGCCGCCCGACCGTCGCGGTCGCCTCGCCGATATCGACGTCGAGACGCTGAAGTCGTTCGGCACGGCGCAGGCCGCGACCTTCGCCACCGATCTCGCCAAGGGCGCCGTGGCATCGGCGAGCCACGTCCGCGGGAAGACCTATGCGGCCAGCACGGTGCTCGACGGCAACCGCGACACCTATTGGTCGACGCCCGACGCCGTCACCACGCCGACGCTGACGCTCGACCTCCCGCCGGGTCGCGCGTTCGACCTCATCCGCCTCCGCGAGTATCTCCCGCTCGGCATCCGCGTGACCCGGTTCGCGATCGACGCCGAGATCGACGGACAATGGCGCAAGCTCGCCGAGCATTCGGGGATCGGCCCGCAACGCATCGTCCGCCTGGACACGCCGATCGCCCCCCGCCGCCTCCGCCTGCGCATCCTCGAAGGCACCGCCTGCCCCGCGATCAGCGAAGTCGCGCTCTTCCGTCAGGTCGCACCCGCCCCCGTCGCGCCGGTCCGAAACACCGACACCACCACCGTCGTCACCAGCCGCTGGTCGATCGTCACCGCGACCGCACCGGGTGCCAAGGCGCTGCTCGACGACGACAGCGCGACCGCCTGGACTATGCCCGCGCCTGCGCCCGGCACGCCAGCCTCGGTCACGATCGACCTTGCCGCGACCGAGACGCTCGCCGGCTTCGTCCTGATCCCCTCCCGCGCGGTGATGGCGAACACCGCCCCGCCGAAAGGCTACCGGGTCGAGGCGAGCACCGACGGCAAGACGTGGGAGGAGATCGCCAAGGGCGAACTCCCCAACATCGCCTACGCACTCGCCGCCCAGCGGATCGCCTTCGCCCGACCGACCACCGCGCGCTACCTGCGATTCTCGTTCGCCGAGACCGCGATCCCCGCACAACGGCTGGCGATCGCGGGCCTCGGCGCGTTCAGGCCGAAACCAGGCGCATATTGACGGGCATAGGTATATTCGCTGCCACCCTGCCGCCGCAGAAGGAGAATCTAGATGACCGCCTATGTCGTATTCGTGCGCAACGAAGTCACCGATGCCGAAGAGATGAAGCAGTACCAGGCAAAAGCACCGCTGGCCCGCGAAGGCCGCACGCTGAAGCCACTGGCGTTCTACGGTGCCGTCGAGACGCTCGAAGGTCAGGCTGTCGAGGGCGCCGTGATCCTCGAATTCCCTGACATGGCCGAGGCGCACGCCTGGTATGACAGCCCGGCCTATCAGGACGCGTTGCAGCACCGTCTCAAGGGCGCCGACTACCGCGTGTTCGTGATCGAGGGGCTCCCCGGCTAACATAGGGCTAACCGATCCCCGGCTGGCGCGTCCAACCTGTACGCCAGCCAACAACCCCGTTCAGGAACGATGTCTCTCGATAGCCGTATCAACGGCGCATCCCGATTGTCGGGTT
>Ga0308164_10001730_pt1 | contig 23995 bp, 17 predicted proteins | sample PhyTR2_FD_201031 | JGI IMG/M metagenome (GOLD analysis project Ga0308164, IMG submission 201031) | Phyllosphere microbial communities from UC Gill Tract Community Farm, Albany, California, United States - DLSLT.R2 | ecosystem: Host-associated > Plants > Phyllosphere > Unclassified | place: USA... | reverse complement strand
GCATGCCGCAAGCGCGCCTGCGATGGTCGCGCCACAGCCGCCGCCTGCAAGGTGAAACGATGAGTGTGGCGGTGGTCGACGATGTGCTCGCCGCACTGGACGGCTTTTCCAGCCGCACCCGCTTATATGCTTTGCAACTGGGTGAAGACGCAAGCCTGATGGTGGAAGCGTTTGCCGCCGATGACGGCGTACAGACCATCGGCATGCGCGACGTGATCGTGCTCGGCACCAATGCCGCGCTCGACCTTGCGTCATTACTGGGCCAGGCCGCCACGCTCGAAAGCAGCCTGGCAGACGGCACGCGCACGCGCTTTACGGGCCTGGTCAGCGAAGCGGCGATGCTGGGCAGCTTTGGCGGCCTGGCGCGCTACCGGCTGCGCTTGCAGCCGTGGCTGTGGCGCCTTGGCCAAGTGCGCAACAGCCGCGTTTGGCAAGACAAGAAGGTGATGGAAATCGTCGACATCGTGTTCCAGGAACACGCACCGCACGCCGTCTGGCGCTGGAGTGACGAAACATCGACATTCATGGCCAATGCCGGCGCGCGCAGCTATTGCTGCCAGTACCGCGAATCCGACCTCGATTTCGTCACGCGGCTGCTGACCGAAGAGGGCCTGAGCTGGCGCATCGAAGAAACGGACGAGGGCCACGGCGTAGTGCTGTTCGGCGACAGCAGCCAGGCCAGCGCGACGCCCGAAGACGCCAGCAGCAGCGCCGGCGGCGGCATCCGCTTTCATGGCGCGCGCGCCGGCGAAGCGCAGGACAGCGTGCAATCGCTGCGCGCACGGCGCAGCCTGCGCGTGGGTCTCTCCACTGTGCTCAGTTACGACTACAAGGCCAAGAAAGCCGTGGCCGCCAGCGTACCGACCGCGGGCGCCGTGGGTGGCCCCAACGCACCGCTGCTGGAAAGCTTTGATACGCCCGGCCAATACTTCTACGCTGACGGTGCCCAGGCGCGCCGCTATGCGCTGCTACAGATGCAAGCCAACGAAGCGCGCCGCCACCTGTGGCAGGCCCGCTCGACGGTGCGCACGCTGCGCGCCGGCACGCGTTTCACCCTGACGCAAGGGCCGCTGCAAGCCGGCTCCGCCGCCGGCGACGATGCCGAACCGGCCTATGTCGCGCTGCGCGTCGTGAGCGTGGGCGTCAACAACCTGCCCAAGCCGGCCAGGGAGGGACTGGCCGAATTGTTCGGGCCCATCCCGGAATTGCTCGAACAGACACTGCCCGAGCAGGATCCCGAACTGGCCGCCGTCATCGCCCAGGCCAGCACCAGCGGCTACGCCAATCTGGTCGATGCCATCGCGGCCGCTACCCCGTGGCGTCCGGTGGTCGGTGAAAACGGCTTGCGCCACCATCCGAAGCCAACCGCCCACGGCAGCCAGAGCGCGATCGTGGTCGGGCCCGAAGGCGGCGCCAGCGCGAGCGGCGCCGATGAAATCCATTGCGACCGCCTGGGCCGCGTGCGCATTCGCTTCCACTGGCAGGAAGACGCCAACGCAACCTGCTGGGTACGCGTCGCACAGCGTTCGACCGGTGGCGGCATGGGCAGCCAGTTCCTGCCGCGCATCGGGCAGGAAGTACTGGTGCAGTTTCTCGAAAACGATATCGACCGGCCGCTGATCGTCGGCGCGCTGTACAACGGCCAGGGCGAAGGCGGCACGCTGCCGACGCCGGGCGGCAAGAGCGAACAAGAGAGCGACACGGCGATCTTCGGCGCCGCGAACGATCACGCCATCTCGGCGCAGGGCAACCTGGCGGGTGGCAACGGGCCGCTGTGGCACGGTGCGGCGGCGGCCAGCGCCGGTCACCGCAACAGCGCCGCGCAGTGGGGCATCCGCAGCAAGGAATTCGGCGGCAATGGCTACAACCAGCTCGTGTTCGACGACACTGACAGTCAGGGCCGTATCCAGCTCAAGAGCAGCCACGCGGCCAGTGAACTGAACCTGGGCCACCTGATTCACACGGCCGACAATTACCGCGGCAGCCTGCGCGGACTGGGCGCTGAACTCCGCACGGATGGCTATGGCGCGGTGCGCGCCGCCACGGGCCTGTTGGTGACGAGCTACAAGATTACTCATGGTGCCGATGCGCGCGAGCCGGCCGGCGACAATGTGGCGGGGATCGCCATGCTGAAACAGGCGGTCAAGCTGGGCGAAACGTTCAGCGATGCCGCCACGACGCATCAGACGGTGGCGTTCGCCGGCCATCTCGGCGCTGCGAAAGCCAATGCCAGCAAGCTCGATGACAAGGAAGCGCCGCTGCCGGCAATGCTGACAGCGGTGTCGGGCATGCTCAGCAACGAGAGCGTGGATGCGGCGCGCGGCGAGATGCCTGCGAGGCCGGTCGCGCCGGCCGATGGCAAGCTGCCCAACAGCAGTTCGGCGGTGATTGCGATTGCCGCCAAGGCTGGCCTGGGCGTGGTTGCAGCGAATGATCTGCAACTGGCCAACGGCGAGACCATCACGTTGATGAGCGGGCAGGATACGCAGTTCGTCACTGGTGGCCAATTGCGTATGCATAGCGGGCAGGCGATCGGCATGCTGGGCGGGGCGGTCAAGGCGGGTGCGGAGAATATCGGCCTGCAACTGGTTGCAGCAAAGGGCGCGGTGGATCTGCAGGCGCAGGGCGATGTGCTCAATGTACAGGCGCGCGATCAGGTCGACATCATCAGCGCCAATGCGCATGTCGACTGGGCGGCGGCCAAGAGCATCAGCCTGTCGACGGCGGGCGGGGCGAATATCACGATCGAAGGTGGAAATATTACGGTGAAGTGTCCGGGGAAGATTACGATTCACGCCGCGAAAAAAAGCTTCGTGGGTCCGGTTGACCAGCCCTATCCGCTACCGGCCATCCCCGGCACGGTGTGTGTCGAATGTCTGAAAAAATCTTTGGCGGCTGCGCCCGCTTTCACGTTGGTGGAATAACGCATGTTGATCGATCCATACCAGACCAATTGGCATGCTGAACTGCTGGCACAATCTCGGCAACTGCCTGACGGAGCACAGCTTGTACTGTTGATCGACGGCGCGTTCGTACCTGGCCTGTTTCGACACCTGAGCAAAACCAGCGAGCCAGCCTTGTTGTTCGAGCGGCTTCCGGGCTGCAACGACAAAGTGAGGGACGTATCGCCATTCCTGGTGCCTTTCGCTTCGGGCAACCAGGCACTACATCGCGTCCTGGAGCGATGCGAGGGTCTGCCCATGCTGAGCGCGATTGTTACTAGCGACAGTATCGATGTACTTGCTGAACGACTCGCCGCTTGGTGCACTGTCGCGACCGGGGGAGACTATTTCAATTTCAGGTTTCCCGATACGCGGCGACTGCCTGCTATCTTTGCCGTTCTCATGCCTCAGCAGCAGCGTGAGCTTGCCGGCAATGCCCTAAGCTGGCATTACATTGCCAGGAACGGGGCTTGGGCAGCGCTGCCGATTGATTACTCTGGACCAGCAGCCGGGACTACAGTGAATGCAAGGCTAAGTGAAGCGCAGTTTGCAAGGCTGATCGAGGATAGTGAAGCGGACGAACTATGGGTTCGGCTGCAGTATGGCGGCGACACTTGGGATGGCTTGCCGTCAGAGCGGCATGATCTGCTCAAAGAGGCGGTGCAGGTGGCCCGCCAACATAATCTCGACGACATTGCAACATTGACATGGTGTGCCGAGTTAATGGCCATGGGTGCGACGGGAAATCAGGTCAACGTGCCACATGTATTTTTGAATTTTCAGAAAGAGTCTACAGGGAGATTCAATGACGATCTACAAAATACTGTTTAGCACATTTGTGCTTTTGCTATGCGGCTGCAGTGCGCGAGGAGAATCTGGAGCGTCAAGGTCAGGTGATCGAGTTTCAGTAAGTATTCATGGTGTTAACTATACTGCGGACCCTTTCGAGTTTTCTGTTGTTGATCCACGCGATGAAAAGAACAATGGTGGTGGAGAACACATTGGGCCATATGCCGCCGGAGGCATCGTTTGCTGTTTCAAGCTCCCGGCCAAGTGGTCGCCCGGAACAGTCATCGAAGTTGAATCGAGGCATTGGTTGTCGACAGCTAATGGCAAGGAAATTTCCGCTGTTGAAAAGAAGCATACAGTCGAATTGCCAGCTTATACAAATGGGAAAGCTGGCGAACTATGGGTATTGCGCAGGCCCGATGGTGGGATCGATATTGTGTCAAGCGACCTGCAACCTGACCATCCTCAATGGCCTGGAAAAATCAAGGGTTGGCCGGTGCCATCGCGCGAATTTATGTTGGAACGATGGGAGTTAGAGCGCAAGCTTGCTGAACTTAACGTGCGAGATTACCAAGAGTCTATTGTAGAATTGGGTAGATCGCCCAAGTCTGAGCTTCAATTGGCATGGGATTCGGACAAGATACACGCTTGGGATGAAATTAAGGGATTTTCTGGACTAGAAGATCCTGCATATATTCGATATGTTGAGAAACGTTATGCTGAGGGTTTGCGTAGATCACAATACCGTCTCGAGCAGATCATGAAAGCGCGGCCATGAATTCAAAACTCTGTTCTTTTATTCCCGATACCTATGTTGTTGCCGCAGATAAGGAAAGGTTCTTTGATCGCGCAGATCGAGCAATAATCAGAGGGTATGAAGAACGCGAAACTCCAAAAGTTGGTGTGCCCAATGCGTCATGTAACACTAACCTTTTCTTTGGCTTCTTTTTTGACGGTACGAAAAATAACTACAGGTTGGCCGCAAAGGCGAATGAATACTCCAATGTTGCTCGGTTATATGACGCTTTCCCCGGTCAGAGCGTCCCGGGCGTATTGCCTAAGGGAGTAGACTGGAAGCTTGAGAAAGATTCAAGGTTTTTGAATTACTTTCGAGTTTATGTGCCGGGTGTAGCGTCTCCTTTCCCGGACATCAGTGATAGCGGTGATGGCTGGACGAAGGTTCTCGGCGGGGCTGTGGGCCGAAAAGGCAATGACCGCATTGTGTGGGCATTAATTCAGGCAGTTAACAATGTCCATCGTTTTTTCTACAAGCAACCTTTGTTATCGTCCGAAGAAGCTACCTCGTTGGTAAGTCGTCTTTATCTTTCTACAGAGGCGCGGGCATTAATGAGCAGGAATGTAGCACGTCCATATCGGGAATATCGGGATGTGGAAATAGTGCGTCCTCGAGCTGAATTTGAAAATCTTTTGAGACGTTTGCACGCGCGTGTCGCACAGCACTGGTCAATAAATAGAGCTCGCCCAAAAAAGATTGACCCTGCAATTGTTCAAACGATTTTTATATCGACATTAGGCTTTTCTCGGGGAGCAACTCAAGCTCGTGCCTTTGCCAACTGGCTAGATTCCTTATGCAGGCTCGATGCGCAGATTTTGGGAAAAAAAGGCACTACTTTAGGCGGCTTCCCTGTAAGTTTCGACTTTTTGGGTCTATTCGATACTGTGGCATCTGTCGGTCCGGGAAACACGTTCGGGGACTGGATTATTTCACGATTGGCAGATGGACATAGTGGGTGGGCTGATGCCGATGATAGCTTAAGAATACCGGGCAGTATTAAGCGATGTGTGCATCTCGTCGCAGCGCATGAGCAACGGCGCAGTTTTCCGCTAGATTCAGTTGCAGTAGGGTTTACATACCCATCCAACACAGAAGAAATCGTCTTTCCTGGCGTGCATTCAGACGTTGGCGGCGGTTACGCGCCGATGGATCATGGAAAAGGTGTTAATGCCAGTGGTAATGATATGCTTTCACGCTTGCCATTACTGTACATGTATAGGGTAGCAAGGTTGGCAGGAGTGCCTTTTAAGCTTGAGTTGGCCGATAAGGATGTGCAAAAAAAGTTTGAAGTCGATGCAAAAGTCATTAACGATTTCAATGCTTATTTATCGCAATGCAAGCGATCGAAGGGATCGCTGACTGATATCATGCGTGAACAGCAAATTCTTCAAATGGGATGGAGATATTTTCGGCGTGCCGGTGGTGGTAACGAAATCAATAGAACTAACAGCTTTAAAAGAGCTAGCAACTTTGACAAGAATGATTTGGATTCATCGTCTCGAGAATTTAGCGATGAATTGAATGAGTTCGAAAAGCAAATGCAGAAATGGAAAAAACAAAAACTACCGAAGCAGTCGCCTGGATTTGGAAACTCTTTCGTTCGTGAGTGGCAAGAAATCGCGCGACATTGGCCTATAACAGTGCAGACCCCAGAAATTGTACATTTTTTTGATGAGTACGTGCACGATTCTCGTGCGGCCTTCAAGTTGAGTGGTGCGGATAATCCTACGGATGCTGTCAATTCACTTCAAGAATGGTCAAGAATATTGGCTGTTCGTAAGTCTTTGTATTCCAATCCTATGCCAGTAGTGCGAATGTCTCGGGCAGGGCCGCCAGATTACGGTATGCATCGAAATGAGCGTATGGCTGCAGAGGCGTTTGACCGGGAAAGAAAAGCAAAGCCCAACGAGCGGGATCTGACAAAGCTAATCCCTCGTTACATTAACGAAGGGCGTGAGCCATCGTTTCTGGCCGAAGCTGGATATTTTCGATTTAGAAAGATTTATGGCGGTTCGGACGATGTACTTCTATCTCAGTCAGATGGTGAACATAGTGGAAAGTCGTTTAACAATCTGGCCGATATTAAGGCAATAGACGACTCGGTAAGTGATGTGCTGCGAAAAGTTTAGGAGCTTATCGCGATTTTCATGAAAGGTTTACCGATGTGTCACCGCGAGCGGCATAAGTGCCTGGTCCTCAACCGTTGCTGGGCCGGCTGGCTGCACTGGAGACGAGCCTGGCCGACGGCACCTGCACCCGATTCAACGGCCTGGTAAGCGAAGCGTCGATGCTGGGCAGCTTTGGCGGCCTGGCGCGGTACCGGCTGCGCTTGCAGCCGTGGCTGTGGCGCCTTGGCCAGGTGCGCAACAGCCGCGTTTGGCAAGACAAGACGGTGATGGAAATCGTCGACATCGTGTTTCAGGAACATGCCCCGCACGCCGTCTGGCGCTGGAGTGACGAAACATCGGCCTTCATGGCCGATGCCGGCGCGCGCGGCTATTACTGCCAGTACCGCGAATCCGACCTCGATTTCGTCACGCGGCTGCTGACCGAAGAAGGCCCGAGCTGGCGCATCGAAGAGACGGACGAGGGCCACGGCGTGGTGCTGTTCGGCGACAGCAGCCAGGCCAGCGCGACGCCCGAGGACGCCAGCAGCAGCGCCGGCGGCGGCATTCGCTTCCATATCGCGCGCGCCGGCGAAGCGCACGACAGCGTGCAATCGCTGCGTGCACGGCGCATCCTGCGCGTGGGCCTCTCCACTGTGCTCAGTTACGACTACAAGGCCAAGAAAGCCGTGGCCGCCAGCGTACCGACCGCGGGCGCCGTGGGCGGTCCCAACGCGCCGCTACTGGAAAGCTTCGACACGCCCGGCCAGTATTTCTATGCCGACAGCGCCCAGGCACGCCGCTACGCGCTGCTGCAGATGCAGGCCAACGAAGCGCGCCGCCATCTGTGGCAGGCCCGCTCGACGGTGCGCACGCTGCGCGCCGGCACCCGTTTCACCCTGACGCAAGGGCCGCTGCAAGCCGGCGCCGGCACGGGCGACGATGCCGATCCGGCGTATGTCGCGCTGCGCGTCGTGAGCGTGGGCGTCAACAATCTGCCCAAGCCGGCCAGGGAGGGACTGGCCGAACTGTTCGGGCCGATCCCGGAATTGCTCGAACAGACACTGGCCGAGCAGGATCCTGAACTGGCCGCCGTCATCGCCCAGGCCAGCACCAGCGGCTACGCCAATCTGGTCGATGCCATCGCGGCCGCTACCCCGTGGCGCCCGGTGGTCGGTGAAAACGGCTTGCGCCACCATCCGAAGCCAACCGCCCACGGCAGCCAGAGCGCGATCGTGGTCGGGCCAGGGGGCGGCGTTAGCGCGAGCGGCGCGGATGAAATCCATTGCGACCGTTTGGGCCGCGTGCGCATCCGCTTTCACTGGCAGGAAGACGCCAACGCGACCTGCTGGGTACGCGTCGCGCAGCGCTCGACCGGTGGCGGCATGGGCAGCCAGTCCCTGCCGCGCATCGGCCAGGAAGTACTGGTGCAGTTCCTTGACAACGATATCGACCGGCCGCTGATCGTCGGCGCGCTGTACAACGGCCAGGGCGAAGGCGGCACGCTACCGACCCCGGGCGGCAAGAGCGAACAGGACAGCGACACGGCGATTTTCGGCGCGGCCAACGATCACGCCATCTCGGCGCAGGGCAACCTGGCGGGTGGCAACGGGCCGCTGTGGCACGGTGCGGCGGCGGCCAGCGCCGGTCACCGCAACAGCGCCGCGCAGTGGGGCATCCGCAGCAAGGAATTCGGCGGCAGTGGCTACAACCAGCTCGTGTTCGACGACACTGACAGCCAGGGCCGTATCCAGCTCAAGAGCAGCCACGCCACCAGCGAACTGAACCTGGGGCACCTGATCCACACGGCAGATAACTATCGCGGCAGCTTGCGCGGGCTGGGCGCCGAACTCCGCACGGACGGCTATGGCGCGGTGCGCGCCGCCACAGGCTTGCTGGTGACGAGTTACAACATCTCCCATGGCGCCGATGCGCGCGAGCCGACCGGCGACAATGTGGCGGGGATCGCCATGCTGAAACAGGCGGTCAAGCTGGGCGAGACCTTCAGCTCGGCGGCGACGACGCATCAGACGGTGGCGTTCGCCAGCCATCTCGGCGCTGCAAAAGCCAATGCCAGCAAGCTCGACGACAAGGAAGCGCCGTTGCCGGCAATGCTGACAGCGGTCTCGGGCATGCTCAGTAACGAGAGCGTTGACGCGGCGCGCGGCGAGATGCCTGCCAAGCCGGTCGCGCCGTAGGATGGCAAGCTGCCCAACAGCAGTTCTGCGGTGATTGCGATTGCCGCCAAGGCTGGCCTAGGCGTGGTTGCAGCGAATGATCTGCAACTGGCCAACGGCGAGACCATCACGTTAATGAGCGGGCAGGATACGCAGTTCGTCACCGGGGGCCAGTTGCGCATCCATAGCGGACAGGCGATCGGCATGCTGGGCGGGGCGGTCAAGGCGGGTGCGGAGAATATCGGCCTGCAACTGGTTGCAGCAAAGGGCGCGGTGGATCTGCAGGCGCAGGGCGATGTGCTCAATGTACAGGCGCGCGATCAGGTCGACATCATCAGCGCCAATGCGCATGTCGACTGGGCGGCGGCCAAGAGCATCAGCCTGTCTACGGCGGGCGGGGCGAATATCACGATCGAAGGCGGCAATATCACGGTGCAGTGTCCGGGGAAGATCACCATTCACGCCGCGAAGAAAAGCTTCACGGGTCCGGTTGACCAGCCCTATCCGCTACCGGCCATCCCCGGCACGGTGTGTGTCGAATGTCTGAAAAAATCTTTGGCGGCTGCGCCCGCATTCACGTTAGTGGAATAACGCATGTTGATCGATCCATACCAGACCAATTGGCATGCTGAACTGCTGGCACAATCTCGGCAACTGCCTGACGGAGCACAGCTTGTACTGTTGATCGACGGTGCGTTCGTACCTGGCCTGTTTCGACACCTGAGCAAAACCAGCGAGCCAGCCTTGTTGTTCGAGCGGCTTCCGGGCTGCAACGACAAAGTGAGGGACGTATCGCCATTTCTGGTGCCATTCGCGCCGGACGATCAGGCACTACATCGCGTCCTGGAGCGATGTGAGGGTCTGCCCATGCTGAGCGCGATTGTTACTAGCGATAGTATCGACGTACTTGCTGAACGACTCGCCGCTTGGTGCACTGTCGTGACCGGGGGAGACTATTTCAATTCAGGTTTCCCGACACGCGACGATTGCCGGCTATCTTCGCCGTTCTCATGCCTCAGCAGCAGCGTGAGCTTGCCGGCAATGCCCTAAGCTGGCATTACATTGCCAGGAACGGGGCTTGGGCGGCGCTGCCGATTGATTACTCTGGACCAGCGACCGGAACTACAGTGAATGCAAGGCTAGGTGAAGCGCAGTTTGCAAGGCTGATCGAGGATAGTGAATCGGACGAGATATGGGTTCGGCTGCAGTATGGCGGCGACAATTGGGATGGCTTGCCGTCAGAGCGGCATGATCTGCTCAAAGAGGCGATGCAGGTGGCCCGCCAACATAATCTCGACGACATTGCAACATTGACATGGTGTGCCAAGTTAATGGCTATGGGTGCGACGGGAAATCAGGTCAATTTGGAACATGTTTTTTTGAATTTTCAGAAAGAATTGAAGGGACGATTCAATGACGATCTACAAAATACTGTTTAGCACATTTGTGTTCTTACTATGCGGCTGCAGTGCGCGCGGAGAGTCTGGCGCGTCAGGGTCAGGTGATCGAGTTTCAGTAAGTATTCATGGTGTTAACTACACTGCGGACCCTTTTGAGTTTTCTGTTGTTGATCCACGCGATGAAAAGAACAATGGTGGTGGAGAACACATTGGGCCATATGCCGCTGGCGGCATCGTTTGCTGTTTCAAGCTCCCTGCCAAGTGGTCGCCTGGAACAGTCATTGAAGTTGAATCGAGGCACTGGTTGTCGACAGGGAATGGAGAAGAAATTTCCGCTATTGAAAAGAAGCATACAGTCGAACTGCCAGCCTACGCGAATGGAAAAGCTGGAGAATTATGGGTGCTGCGCAAGTCCGATGGTGGTATCGATGTTGTATCAAGCGACCTGCAACCTGATCATCCGCAATGGCCTGGAAAAATCAAGGGTTGGCCAGTCCCTTCTCGAGATTTTATGCTGAAGCGGTGGGAGTTGGTTCGAGACAATGCCGAGCAGGCCGTAAAGAATAGTCAGTATCTTATTGCGGAAATAGAGAGATCATCAGAATCCTTGTTTCGTGAGGCATGGGATCTAGACGAAAAATATTCAAAGGATACGATAGAGAAATTTACCGGCCCTGAAGATCCTGCCTATCATCAGGACTTAAAGAAGCGCTACATAGAAGGATTACGCTTCTCTGAGGCGCGCCTTAAGCAAATCATGAAGGATAAGCCATGAGTGCTCAGCTTTGTACAGTTTTGCCTGATAGGTACGGCAGGGCCGCGAATAAGAAAGAATTTTACAAGATTCGCGCTGTTGCATGCTACGCCTTAGTGAAAAGTTCGTTGCGTGTACACGTAATTTTAGCCCCATGTCGATGCGAGATGTGGTGAACGATGCATGAATGACGTTGATATTGTAAAGTTCGTGGTCGATTTTCCGATGCAGTTGAACTTTTGCCAAAAGTTGAAGCCAATGAAAAATTGTGAAGACGTTTCGAGGATCAACCGCCGAAGATTACTGGGTGCAGGGGTATGTGTTATGTTGACAAACGCATGCGATGCTAAGTTGACGAAACCACGTTTCAACGTCGTTTTGTTTAATTATTTAAATCGTCCAATTTTTGAATTGCTGATCGATGGAACTGTTGATGCCAGTTCCGATGCATACCCCCGCACCGGAAGCGGTATTATGATCGGAGTCGGAATTTCCTTGGGTCAAAAAAAAGTGACTTGGCGGCTGGATGGGCCGCCTGGAATGAAAAGCAACGGTGAAACTATTACCAGTAAAAACAGTCCTGAACTTGTTTCTGTTCCAGGTGGACGTTATTTGGGCATACACGTTTATCCTGACTATACAGTAGATCTGATCCCATCAGTTGGTATTCCACGGGCTAGTCAGCGTGGTCAAAAAGAAATGGAAGAGGCAGGAAGAGATCATGATTAACGGTGATGTTGCAACAGAAGAAGTACGTATTCTCAACATCTAAAAAGCGTATCAAATCGATTGATGAAGCGATGCCATTAGCTACCTGGGTGATGAATTGATGAGAAATTTTATATGTGCATTAGGAGTTATCTTCTTTCTTTCGGGTTGCATTTCAAAGGAAGAGGAAGCGCGTAGACTGGAAAAGCTTAATGAGACGACCTTTACTACAACTGCATATAACTACACAAATATGACATTTTCAGTATTTTATACAAGGACGTTTCAATCCCTTTCGATGTGGAAAATGCAACTAATGGAGGGTCGGTATTTTTCCGAAATTCTGGTAAGACACTGCTGGATAATGGCCAGGAGGTAGCTGGTGGCGGTGATACCTGTTGTTTGATTTGGAATAAAGCAACTGACAAGCCATTAAAAATAAAAGTGGTATGGAGCGTGATTTACGATCTTGATTCGTTTGACGGAAAATTGAGTGATCGGCGCGACATACGTAGCCTTAAAGGGCGCGAGCGTGGTAGTGCTTGGTGCGAGGCTATTGTAGATGTGCAACCTGCCGAAATTGATCTCAAAGCGGACAGGGTTATATTACATTTTCTTGTTGACGGAACTGTTAAAGCAACGCTTGCAAATTTTCAAACAGAAAAACCGCTTTCATCTAGTCTGGTAGAGCAACATACAGTTGTACTCCCTGAAGGTCAATTTTGTAAAAATGAAATCGATAATCCATTCTTCGGGATTCCTCGTACACCTCACAGGGAATGCGCAGTCAGATTGCCGCTCTGCTGCACAGAATAAATGCGGAAGCTATCGATTTTTCCAGTGAAGTTAATTTTTTTTCGAAGGTTACTTCCAACGTTTGATTATAAGGTTCTTTCAAGAATTGATCGTCGCACCTTGATGGGCGCAGGGATATGTTTCGCGTTTGTTAATGCATGCAAAGCTAAATCGATAAAAGCCAGCTTTGACGTTGTTTTATTTAATTATCTGAATCGCCCGATTTTTGAGCTGCTAATCGATGGAACTATCGATGGTAGTTCGGATAAATATCCCGGTACGCGTTGACGATGGCGCCTTGCGACGAGTGGAAGCGAAACTCGCTCTGGGTGGCCGAAAGCTGAGTCAACTTCCTTTTGATCCCGCCACTTTCATCAGCATTTGCCACGGGTTGCTTCCGCGTGTGCGCGGGGGGCAACATAAGACCGATCGGTGCGCACCTGTTTACTACCCCTACATTGCCACGCAAAAAATAGCGATCTCCTTGCCAGACTGATCGGCATCCATGACTACAGGAACGGCGGCGCCAGTTATGCTGACGATTATGCGCCGCCATTCGCGAACGGGCTTCACCCCACGTTTATCCTGCTTCCTCCGTTAAAAGAGGCGCTGGTGGTCCGCGTGCAAGATCTGGAGGGCAGCGCGGAAGATCGCGATATGATGTCAGGTGTCTACCTGGTCATCAAAGACGGAAAGTTTCTGATCAGCTCAACGATGGCTGTACGATCGACGAACGCCATGTATGCACGGACGACGATGGGAAGAAGCGCTATCAGTTGCTCGAGTCTGGCAAGTTCAAAAAACTTTTTTGAGAATCAAATGTTGAAATCAGAATCGGCAAACTTCTTGTTGCAGAGATGAATCGGCGCCATCTTCTCAGGGCTATTGCGTTCCTGCCTGTTGCACATATTTGTGAGGCGAAATCAATGAAAGTCGTATTGGATGTTGTGCTGTTCAATTATCTTGACCGGCCCATCTTCGATGTCTACATCGACGGTAAGGTCGGCGAAACCAGCGAGGCGTATCCGGCTACTGGTGGAGGGATCTTCACCGGCATCTCCTTCGCGTTAGGACAGAAAACCGTCACCTGGCGGCTTGATGGCCCCAAGGGCACACCACGCAATGGCGAGACAGTCGCAAACCGGAATCCGCTACGCCTTGACGCCGTCGTGCAGGGGGCAAAATTTCTCGGTGTGCATATCTATCCGGATGACAGCGTCGAGTTGACAACCTCGAAGGGGGTACCTGACCGGACGCAGCGCGGTATTGCCATGGCGCGCGATGGTGCGGGTGGTCAATGATCTCTACGGCCAACGTCCCTACAAATCCAGCCAAGCGGGGCAACCACGATGTGCCCCCGCAGCGACTTACGAATTGAGCACGTTGACAAAGCCCCCCAACGGCATCGGCCGGTGAAACAAAAAGCCCTGCATCGTCGAACACCCATGCGCGCGCAGATAGCGCGCCTGCGCTTCCGTTTCGACGCCCTCGGCCACCAGATCCAGATTCAGCCCGCGTGAAATCGAGATAATCGCCAGCACCACCGGGTAATGCCCATCCTCGTCGCTGATCTGCTGCACGAACGACTGGTCGATCTTGATGGTCTGGATCGGAAACCGGTGCAGATACGCGAGCGACGAATAGCCGGTACCGAAATCGTCGATGGCCACCGAGACACCCAGCTGCCCGAGTTTCCTGAGCTGCTCGATCGCATACTGCGGATTGCGGATGCAGATGTTTTCGGTGATTTCGACGGCGATCCGCCCGGGGCCGATGTCGTAGCGCTCCAGGGCATTGCGCATCGTTTCGAAAAATTTGCTGTGGTCGAGATAATGCGGCGACAGATTCAGCGACAGCGTCAACGGGTTCGCACCGTCCGTGCCCCATTGCGCCATGTCGCGGCACAGGGTGTCGATCATCCACTCCGAGATCGGGACGATCAGGCCGCTTTCTTCGGCGAACGGCAGGAATTCGGCAGGCATGATCAGGCCGCGCACCGGATGGTTCCAGCGCATCAGTGCCTCGGCGCCGATGATGCGGCCACTGGCAGCGTCGATCTGTGGCTGGTAGTACATCTCGAGTTCGTTGCGCTCGAGTGCGCGGCGCAGATGCTGTTCCAGCGCGACGTTCTGGTGCAGCGCGTCGTGCATCGACGGATCGTAGAACGCATGGCCGTTCTTGCCCAGGTCCTTGACGCGGTACATCGCGATGTCGGCATTGCGCAGCAGCTCGTCGATCGACTCGCCGTGCTCGGGGTAGATGGCCACGCCGATCGATGCCGAAATATGCACCTCGGTGCCGGCCAGGTCGAATGGCTGATGCAGCTGCTCGATGAACTTGTCGGCGACCACGCGGGCGTCGTCGCGCGAGCGCAGGTCGGGCAGCACGATCGTGAACTCGTCGCCACCCTGGCGCGCCAGCGTGTCACCCTTGCGCAGGCAATCCTTCAGGCGCTGCGCCACTTGCTGCAGCAACTTGTCGCCGTGGCCGTGGCCGAGTGTGTCGTTGACCAGCTTGAAGCGGTCCAGGTCGATGAACATCACCGCCAGTTCAGCGCGCTTGCGGCGCGCCTGCAGCATCGCCAGGCCGAGCCGGTCCTTGAACAGCACGCGGTTGGGCAGGTCGGTCAGGATGTCGTGGTACGCCTGGTGATGGATGACTGCCTCGGCACGCTTGCGCGCGCTGACGTCGCGTGCGATGCCGTAGGTGCCGACATAGGTCGGCGTGTGCGGATCGCGTTTTTCGCGGTGCATGCCGATCGCGTTGAGCGAGATCGTCATCACCGTTGTGTCGGCGACGGTGGCGTGTCCGTGCATCGGGCTTGCCCGGCACGTCACGCGCAGTTCGACATCGCGCGAGGCCCGCTCGCCGACGCGCCGCTCGTTGAAGACGTAGAGTGCGCGCTCGTGGTCTTCGGGATACAGCAGCGCCGTGTAGTGCTGACCCAGCAGCTCCTCGCGTTCATAGCCCAGCATCTGGCACGCGCGGTCGTTCACGTAGGTAAAGCGGCCTTCATGACCGAGCATGTAGATCATGTCGGGCGAGGCATCGACCAGGTAACGGTATTTTTTTTCGGACAGCGCGAGCGCTGCCACCATGCGACGGTTGATCTGCTGCAGGTCGCGCTGCTTGAGCGCGTTTTCCACCGTGCGCAGCAATTCTTCGCGGCTGAACGGCTTGCGCAGGTAATCGTGGGCGCCGCGCTTCAAGGCCCCGATGGCCGAATCGATGCCGACGGTGCCGCTGACAACGATGACGTCGGCCTTGATGTCGTGCTGATTGATGAAGTCCATGACCTGATGCCCATCGACATCCATCATCAAAAGGTCGAGCAGCACCAGGTCGAAGCGCATTTCTGCCAGGCACGCCAGCGCGGCGGTGCCGCTGTCGGCGGTCGTGATGGCGTAGCCGCTGCCTTTGAGCATTTCCTGCAGTGAGGCCAGTACGCGCGGCTCGTCGTCGACCAGCAGCAGGCGGGGACGGTGGGGAGGGGTGGTGGCGGAAGCGTCAAGATGAGTGGGCAACGTGCCCCGGATGCTGGCCGGGAGACCGGTAGTTCGAAATCGATTCATCGTCATTCTGTCAGAGCCGTGCGATTTTCTGTGCCTGGCGCCCGTGAGGGTTGCAGTCGTTCATGTTTTATCTGCTACATAATGCCAGCTTATCCGTTGCATTTGAGGCATGACAATGCAATCGTGTGCAGAAATGTCGGGTGTCAGAGGCTTTTCGTTCCTGTATGGCGACAGAACAGCTGACGTACGTTCCGATTTTCGTGATGACGACCTGTCAAGCAAGCAGGCCGACCGTGTTCAGGGCGCTGTGGCTCTTCTGGTAGACTCAGGCACAGGCTGCGCTTTGATCGCAGCGCGCCATTTCTGAGGGAATCGATCGGGGAGGTTATTGTGGGCGGTTTGGACAAGCTATTCTTCGTGCTGCTGCTGACGTCAGCAGGCTATTGCCAGGCGGCTCAGTTGACCACGCAGTCGGATGCGCCCGCGACCACATCGGCGTCCGTTTGTCCGGCGCAGGATATTTCGTTTTTCATCCAGCGATTCTCCAGTGACGAGGCGGTGCAACGCAGCTACACGACGGTCGAGCCGGTTGAATTTCCCGTCATGCCATTGGTGCAAGAGCGCAAGGACAATGCACTTGTCATGCAACTGGAAGACGTGACCGTATCGACGGCGCGCGTCAATCTGGCCAAGGCCGACACCAATTACCTGGTGTCGTATTACTTCAAGATGGACGATTGCTGGAGACTGGTTCGTATCGAGAACCAGTCCTTGTGACGCAGCTGCCAGGCAACTGCGCCAGGTTGCGGCTTACATCATGTTGGCGCCGGTGCGACGGCGCCGCGCCGTAAAGCCCATCAAGGCCAGGCCGGCGCCGAGCAGCATGCCGGTTGCCGGCTCAGGAATGTCCGTGCCCGGATCGACCGGTCCGCCCACTTCCGTCACACCAAAGGTGATCGTGCCGAAGTTCCAGATGCCGTCTGGCGACACTAATCCATCATCGAAATCCTCGTAGAACTCCAGACGCAGGATGCCATCCGCGCCGACCAGGAAGTCAAACCCGAGGTCGATCAGGCTGGCCGAACCGGCGTAGGTGGCGGTGCCAGGGTCCGGGTTTTCAAAGCCCGGGTTGAAATACACGCCCGTCGACTGCGCTGAATCGCTGAAATACAAGCCAACTTCGGACAGATAGCTGGGTGTGAAAGCGGTAATGTTGACGTTGAAGGCGACACTGGTGATCTGGGAGCCTGCGCCCACATTGAACGTGAATACCGTATTGCCTGCTTCTCCCACTTCGCCAAAGCTCTGGGCACCAGCAATATTGACCACCAGCGGTACAGCGAATGCGGACGTGCAAGCCAGTAAAGACAACCCAACAAGCAGCTTTTTCAGGATACGCAGGGACATGGTTTTCTCCGGTTAGTGTGAGTCTTGTAACTAGCAGTAACCGTGCCATGCCTCCATCCGGTTTCAAGTGGTTGATTCCAATAAGAATTTTAATCAGCGCCGGCCGGGTGTATTTACGCTTGTAAGCTTTCCCGACACGGCGCTGTTTCCAAGGCTTTATCTGAACGAATAATTCGCACTGGCGTAGAAACGGCGTCCGCGAGGATCCGTATAGCTTGGGTCATATCCCGACAGGAAGTAATAGGCCTGGTTGGAATACGGCGGGCTCTTGTCGAACAGATTCTGGATGCCCACGCGCAGCTTCAGGTGCGCATCGACTGCATACGCGCCCGACAAATCCCACAACGAATAGCGTTTGACCCGGTTGGCTGCCACCACGCTGCCGTTGTCGATATTGATCGCCGTATTCTGGTCTTCATAGCCGCTCGAGAACGTGTTTTGCAGGCTGGCCGACAGCGGTCCGCGATCCCAGTCGACGCTCACCGTGTGACGCCAGCGCTGGACCACGCCATCGGTCACGAAGCGGTTCAGGTTGCTCACGAATTCGTCCCCGGGTGCATTCTGGATGTCTGACGTCAGCACATAGGTGCCGTTCAGGCGCCCGCCGAAGCGGCCGATGGCCGTGTCGACGCCGCGGACCGTGAGCGCCAGGTCGATGCCGCGTGCCAGTTGCGCGCCGCGGTTGTCCTTGCGCAGCTCGATGTAGTCGATCAGGCCGTCCTCATCCCGGTACACGAGATCGCCATATTTGGCGAGGTTGCCAAGAATGATGTCGTCGCCGATTTCGCTGATGAGGTTCGTGCGCTTGATGTTCCAGTAGTCAATCGACGCGCTGACATGCTTGCCGGCGGCGAATACGGCGCCCAGCGAGAACTGGCGGCTGCGCTCGGGTTTCAGGTTCTCGTTGCTGTAGCGGCGCGTGTCCCAGTTGTCGGCGCAGTCCGAGTAATTGTTCTCGACCGTGGCGCAGTAGACCGGATCGGGCAGGGTGGCCGTGCTGCTGTAGACGGTCGGGCGGTACAGCTCCGTCATCGACGGCGCGCGAAAGCCCCGGCCGGCCGAGCCGCGCAGCAGCAGCGCGTCGCTTGGCCGGTAGGTCAGGCCGATCTTCGGACTGGCTGCACCGCCCACGTTTTCGTAATGGTCGTAGCGCGCCGACAGTTGCGCTTCCCACTGCTTTGCGAACGGTACCAGCACTTCACCATAGATTGCGGCCACATCGCGGCTGTCGCTGGTGGCGCGGCCACCTTCCGGCGCCGCGTCATTGTTGATGTTGTCGCTCAATAGCAGAGCCGATGGCGTGAAGCGGTTTTTCTCGCGCCGTGCTTCGCCGCCAATCGCCACCGCCAGATCGCCGCCAGCCATCGGCATCAGGGCGCGCGAGAACTTGACGTCGAGGGCGTCGAGCGTGCCGCGCGCGCGGCGCACGACGTCATCGACCTGGATGCTGTCGATCAGCGCCTGGCCTTCGGCGCTCGATGCACCGAACGGGTTGATGCGGCCGTCGGCGATGCCCTCGAGCAGCTCGTTGTAGAGCAGGTAGCCGTGGGTGTCGCGGTCCTTGACCGTGTTGACGCTGTGGTTGAACGCGGTGTCGTAATCCCAGCCGCCCACGGTGCCCGTCACGCCAACGACGAAACGCACGCCTTCGCTGGTGAGCGTGCTGGTGCGCTGGCCTGCTTCGTTCAGGCGCATGCGCAATTCCAGCTCGCCCGGGATGTCGTCATCCAATTGGTCCAGGCCGGTGCCAGCCAGTTGCGGCACCCGCGAATAATCGACGTAGCCGGCCACGCGCGCCGACGAGCCGGTGTAGTCGGTCTTGGCGCGGCTGAGCGCCACTTCGGCATAGGCCTGGTGCGACCCGCCCAGCTTGATCACGGCGCGGCTGAGCAGGCTGGCCTTTTCGGACTTCGGATACAGCTCGGTGTCGCCCATGTAGTTATAGGTGCAGGCATCGACGCCGCCCGTGCCGTCTGGCAGGTAGACGTTGGCCGGTGGCGCGCAGCCCGGGACCGACAGGTTGATCAGGCGGTTCGTGATCGGTCGCCCATTGAGTGTGAAGCCGATCTCCTGCAGGTGGTCGCGCTGGGCCGAGCTCAAGCGGATATTGGCCGGACTGGTGTAGCTGGAGAGCAGGTGACCCAGGCGCTGCTCGACCTGCAGGCCGGGAATAAAACTGCGCTGCGATGTATTCAACGGATTGGTGCGCTGGAAGTCGGCCACAGCGAACATGTTGTAACCGTCGCGCTCGAGCACGCCCTTGCCGGCGCTCAGGCTGGCGGTGCGCTTGCCGGCGCCGCCTTCGTCGGTCGTGCCGACGTACACGTTGGCTTCCAGTCCCTGGAAATCCTTGCGGGTGATGAAGTTGATGACGCCACCGATGGCATCGGTGCCATACAGCGCCGATGCACCGTCGAGCAGCACTTCGACGCGCTCGAGCGCCGCGGCCGGGATATTGTTCAGGTCAACGCCGCTGTCGTCGCCGGGCGACGCGAAGTTGGCCATGCGCCGGCCATTGAGCAGTACCAGCGTGGACGAGGTGCCGATGCCGCGCAGGTTGGCGCTGTTGAAGCCGCGCTGGTCGCCGCCGACATTGATGCTGGCGCCATCGGTCAGGCCGTTGCTGTTGGCCGAGACGCGCCCCATCAGTTCGGCGGCGGTGGTCACGCCTGTTTTCTCGATCTCGGCACGTGAAATCGTTTGCACTGGCAGCGCGGTTTCGGACTGCACGCGGCGGATCGCCGAGCCTGTGACTTCGACGCGCGGTAACTCGGTTGCCGACGTCGCTGGCAGCGTTTGCGCGGCGAGGGGCAGGCTGGCCAGGGCAATGGTCGTCCCGGCAATGGCCAGGAAGACGCCGCGCACGGCGCGTGCGCCTGGTTTCAGATTCGTATTCATCAATTCTCCGTTATTACATCAAGCATATTGATTGATATTAAACGTGCACCGGGTTGAATGGATGCAACTATCGGCGAGGGATGAATGGATGTTGTAAATATGGTACGCGTACGCGTAAAAAAACCGCCACGTCGTTCGACGGGCGGTTTATAGAGGTATTAACTGGCGTTTAATTCGCGAACAGTACCTGGGCAATAATCCCGCTGGCGATCGCTGCCAGCACATAATCGTTGCCGGTCTGGACCCAGTGATAACCACGCGGTGGGGCGCTCAGGTGGCGACCACGCCAGTCATTCACTACGTAACGGTTATTGCGGTATTCCTTGTGCAGCTTGCCCCCACGGCGCAGATCGTGGCGTGGACCGCCGCCGCGCGTATCGTCACGGCGATAATACTGGGCGCTGTCGTTGCGATGCTGGTTGTCGTGGGCACGTGGGCCGCCGTTGTTGCGGCGATCGTCGTCGCGACGGTCATCGTCGCGGCGGTCATCGCGCTGCTGTGAATAGCCGTTGCGATCGTGATCGCGATCGTTTCCGTGATCACCGCGTTGTGCAAAAGCGCTGCCACTCGCGGTAAAGGTCAATGCAATCAATGCTGCGATGAACTTGGTTTTCATTTTTATTTCTCCTGGTGGCCGATCCGTTGAATCGATGCATTCATTAGACTACGGCCACCGCCTAACATGTTAAGAATTCCAGTAAGCAATGCTACAAAGTGTGTCTGCGCCAGCGCTCGTCATAATCTGTGAGAAATGACGTGCTGGCGCTCGCTATACTCGATGCGGTCGATGCATTCAAACGGGGGCGCTGTAATGGAAAAACGTTCGCAACAATGGCTGGCAGGCGCGTTCGTGGTGGCCTGCGTTGCAGGGGCAGGATTCTTGTGGCGCGATGCTGCGAATGAAACGACGGCCCAGGTGGCGGGCGCCCCTCCGCTGGACGTACCACCTCCTGCGGTGCCGGCCTTCAAGCCGCCGCTGCAGGGCGCATCGGCTGCGTCGATACCGGCGTCCGTGTTGGCGACCGCCGCCGACCAGAGCCTGAGCGCGCATGTGGCCAGCCTCCTGGCCTCGCACGACCCGCACGCTGCCTACGCGGCGTACATGCTCGTCTCGAGCTGCGCGTGGTTCAACCGGCGGCACGATCTCGAGGTCCACGATGGCAAACCGGGCACCACACGTGCATTGAACGCCGATGAGCGACGCAACATGACGCGCATGTGCGGCGCGATGACCGAGCGCGAGCGGCTGGCCCGGCTCGATTACCTGACCACGGCTGTCAAGGCCGGCGTACCCGGCGCGGCCTGGATGTATGCTGCCGAAGGCCCGTTCGGCGACCCGAGTGCGCTGACGACGCGACCGGATGACCCTCTGGTGCGTGAGTGGAAAGCGACGGCGGCCAGCCAGCTCGACGCGGCGGCCGAAACGGGCGACGCGACTGCACTCATGCTGTGGGGGATGCAGAAGCTGGGCGGTTCAAACCTGACGGACAAGCATCCCGTGCAGGGGTACGGCTACCTGCTCGCCGTTGGCCTGATCGAGGCAGACGTCGCGCAGCCTGGCGACCCATCACCGCAGATGTTTGCCGAAGGCAGCGGCTTGCTGACGGCGCTGGGTGGCCAGCTGACGCCGGCGCAGCGCGCGGCCGCCCTGGCCGAAGCGCGCCGTATTGCTGCGGCTGCGAAGGCCCGGCGTGAGCGGGACGACAAGCAGTCGGGCGTGACGCCGGCGTCGATGCCGACCGGCGCGTTGTCGGCTACGCCACCGGGTCGGCGGGGCTGACGGGTGGGCTTACCGTCCTGCTCAACGTCGGGCTTAACAGCGACGAGACATACAGCAGCAGCTTGTCTTCGCTCGATCCGAGGTCCAGGCCCGTGAGTTCACCGATGCGGCGCAGCCGGTAGTCGAGCGTGTTGCGGTGGATGCCCAGCGCTTTTGCAGTGGCGGCCGAATTCTCGTTCTGCGCGAACCACGCGGACAGCGTCGCGCGCAGCATGGCGCGGCTCTTGTCGTGCGCGAGCCGCGCGATCGGCATGCGCAGCTGGTGCGCCTGCCAGCCACTGTCCAGCCCGGACAGCAGTACCGGCAAGGCCATCTCGTAATAACTGAAGACCTGCTGCTGCGGATCTCGGGCACGCCCCAACCGGCTGGCGGTGCGCGCGCTGCCATACGAGATGGCAGCGCCGTCGATGCCGGGCAGGGCGATTCCCATCGACAGCGTGAACGGCAGCGGGCATTCTTCGCGCAGCAGCTGGGTCAGGGCGTCGAGGCGGCGCTGCGGCGGCGTCTCGAGCCCCTTGCGTGACGGCTCCCATGCATCGAGCAGCACCAGCTCGGCCGGCCCGACGGTGGCGGTGAGGGCGTCGTCGCGTCGTGCCAGGATCCGCATCTGCAGCAGTTGCACGGCGCTGGGGGAATGGTCGACCGACGCCGGCACGCCCTGCAGCTCGACGAGGAACACGAGTTGCATGCGCTCGACGTCGATCCCGAGGCGCTGCGCCCAGCCTTCGAGTTCGGCGCGTGCGCCCGGCTCGTAGCGGATCAGGTTGAGCACGAAGGCTTCACGGTAGCGCGAATGACTCTGCAGCGCCTGGGTCAGGGCGGCCTGCTCGAGGATCATCTCGGCGCCCAGGCGCACCAGTTCGCCGAACTGGCGCACGGCGTCGGGCGCGCCGGACAGGCCGACCGCCCCGCACACCTGGCCACCGACGCACAGCGGCAGGTTGATGCCCGGCTGGGCGCCATGCAGCTTGTGCGCCGCGGCTGCATCGATTTCCATCGTGAGCTTCTTGGCCAGCGCCAGCAGGGCGCCGGCATGCAGCTCGCCGACCCGCGCCGGGTTGCTGCTGGCGAGGATCACGCCATGGGCGTCCATCACGTTGACATTGAACGGGATGATGCGCATGGTGCGCGAGACGATCTCCTGCGCGAGGCTGGCGTCGAGGATGTGCATGGCGATATCTGGGTGGACGGAATCGTTTGTGATTATGCACAATTTGTTGGCGTGCCGCCCACGTCGCGCGGGTGTTGGCTGGCGTCGACAGCGGGCGATGGCCTGTCAGGTAGAAGCCAACTTGTGCATATGCCTGAAAAAAGGCATGCGCGGGGTACTGATTTTAGTGCGTGTCGCCGACGCTGTGCGCCCCTTGTTTGGTTGATAATCTCGATGATTACATGACCATATATTCGGAGACAGCATGAGTACCATTGCCAGCACCCCCGGCCCGAGCCTGCTCGACGGCGCCTACCGCAAGGCCACGTGGCGCCTGATCCCCTTCATCTTCGTCTGCTACTTCTTCAATTACCTGGATCGCGTCAACGTCGGTTTCGCCAAGCTCGAGATGCTCGATGCGCTGCAACTGAGCGAGACCGTGTATGGCCTGGGGGCTGGCATCTTCTTCATCGGCTACGTGACCTTCGGCGTGCCGAGTAACCTCATCCTGCACAAGCTCGGCGCGCGGCGCTGGATCGCGGTGATGATGATGACCTGGGGCGCGCTGTCGGCCTGCATGCTGTTCGTGAGCACGCCGGTCGAATTCTATGTGCTGCGCTTCTTTACCGGTGTGGCCGAAGCGGGCTTCTTCCCGGGCATGGTCCTGTACTTCACCAAGTGGTTCCCGGCGCACAAGCGCGGCCAGGTGATGGCGCTGTTCATGTCGGCCATTCCCGTCTCGGGCCTGATCGGCGGTCCGCTGTCGGGCTGGATGCTGAGTC
>Ga0308164_10001727_pt1 | contig 24028 bp, 23 predicted proteins | sample PhyTR2_FD_201031 | JGI IMG/M metagenome (GOLD analysis project Ga0308164, IMG submission 201031) | Phyllosphere microbial communities from UC Gill Tract Community Farm, Albany, California, United States - DLSLT.R2 | ecosystem: Host-associated > Plants > Phyllosphere > Unclassified | place: USA... | reverse complement strand
TTCTTATCTTTCTGGCAAAAGGCGTGATCATGCTGTCGCTGCTGACGGCGAGTATTGCCTTGCCATTACTGACGCGCGATCTGGATTTGCGTCCGGAACCGGTGATGGGCGCGGGCGAGGGAGAGGCAAGGGCTGCTGCGGCAGAAGCGGCAATGGTCCGTCTGCGCCAGATCAACGAAGAGGTCTCGGGCAGCGACGATGCCGGTGCGGAAGCGGTTGCCCGCGTGATGGAGCTCTATCAGCGCCGGCTGGATTACGGCATTCGCGAAGGCGAAGAGGCAGAACGTCTGCGGCGTCTGGCAGAATCCGAACGCAGCTTCCGGCTGGAAGGTATTCGCGCCGAACGGGAGCAACTGTTCCAGATGTGGCTGGCTGACAAGCTGGATGACCTCGTGCACCAGAATCTGCTGCGCGAGCTGGATCTGATCGAAAATGCGCTGAGCCGCGACAAGGTTCACTAATCCACGGGGATCATCTCCTTATGTGGGATATGTGCGGCTGATTTATAATAGCCGCCCGCAATATTGCTCCGGCTCTGCGCGCCGTGGCAGCGATATCTTCCCGGTGCACCATGCCGGCCTCACCTTGATCGGCGACCATTTTGACGTACAGCGTAAAAGAGATGTTTTACACGCTCCAGGGCGAAGGCGCGCACGCCGGTCGTCCGGCCGTGTTCTGTCGCTTTTCCGGCTGCAATCTGTGGACCGGGCGTGAGGTGGATCGTGCCAAGGCGATTTGCCAGTTTTGCGATACCGATTTTGTCGGCACAGACGGCGAGGGCGGTGGCAAGTTTGCCGATGCGGCGACACTGGCAGCAACCATCGATGCGCTCTGGCCGACCAGTTACACGGCAAGCAAGTATGTGGTGTTTACCGGTGGCGAACCCTTGCTGCAACTGGATACACAACTGATCGATGCGATGCATGCGGTCGGTTTTGAAATCGCGATAGAAACCAACGGTACTTTGCCGGTCCCGAATGGCGTGGACTGGATCTGCGTCAGTCCCAAGATGGGATCCGAACTGGTGGTCAAAAAGGGTAGCGAAATCAAGGTCGTCATCCCGCAGGACAAACAGTCACTGGCTGCGTATGAAGGTCTGGATTTTGATCATTTCTTCGTGCAGCCGATGGATGGCCCGCTGGCCGAACAAAATACCCGGATGGCGATCGATGTCTGCAAGCGCAATCCAAAATGGAAGTTGAGCCTGCAGACCCATAAACTTTTACAGATACCCTGAGAATCTCGTCATGCTGACCATTACCCGCAAGCTGGAATTTGATGCCGGCCATCGCATCCCCGACCACAAGAGCCAATGCCGCAATCTGCACGGGCATCGCTACACGCTGGAAATTACGCTGGTCGGCGAAGTGATCGATGTCGAAGGCAGTTCCGACAACGGCATGATTATGGACTTCTCCGATATCAAGACGCTGGCCAAGCAGCATCTTGTAGATGTCTGGGATCACTCCTTTCTCGTTTATGAGAAGGACGACAAGGTGCGTGAGTTTCTGGAGAGCATTCCCGGACACAAGACCGTCGTGATCAACCGTATTCCCACGGTCGAGAATCTTGCGCAGACAGCCTTCGAGATTCTGAACGCTGCGTACACCGACCGTTACGGCACCGGACTGCGCTTGCACAAGCTGGTCCTGCACGAAACGCCAAACTGCTGGGCCGAAATTACGGCTGATGCTTGATACGTAGGCCATGACAGAGGAATTTTCACCCGAAGACGTACGTGACCTGATCTTCATGCGCCAGGCGCTCGATCAGGCACGCAATGCGTGGGCATTGGGTGAGGTGCCGGTCGGCGCTTTGGTTGTCAAGGATGGCGAGGTCATTGCCACCGGTTTCAACCAGCCGATCGGCAATCACGATCCGACTGCCCATGCGGAAATCATGGCCTTGCGTGCAGCGGCCACCATCCTCGGCAATTACCGACTGCCCGGTTGCGAGCTCTACGTCACGCTCGAACCATGCGCGATGTGTTCAGGCGCCATGCTGCATGCACGCCTGTCGCGCGTTATCTACGGTGCAGCCGATCCCAAGACCGGTGCCAGCGGCTCGGTCGTCAATCTGTTCGAACAGAATCAACTCAATCACCAGACCCGACTGACCGGGGGTGTGCTGGCCGACGAGTGTGGCAGTCTGTTGCGTGAATTCTTTGCCGAGCGTCGCCGGCAGGCGCAAGCACTGCGAGCCGCTCCCGCCGCGGAATAACGGATTTTCATCTTTTTTGATCGGGAACTGCACGCCACGATGCAGCTCCAATCTCTGTTGACCTCATGGTCGGGAGAAAAGATGAAAAAGCTTGATGCAATCCAGTCTGATCCAGCAAGTTCGCAAACTGCGCTAAAAGCACCCAATTTGCTGTTGCTGGCACTCGAAGGGCGTGCGCCGTTGGAGTTTGCTGCCTCTCTATTCGCCACTCCACTGTTGAAGCAGGAAACAAACGGCGATGGTCATCCTGTGCTGGTCTTGCCAGGTTTACTTGCACATGACGCCTTGACGGCCTATCTACGCCAGTATTTGAAGCGCAGCGGTTATAACGCCTATGGATGGGAGCAGGGTATCAATTTTGGTCCTCGCGATGGCGTGCTTGATGCCTGTATTGCGCGCGTGCGCGAACTGCAGTCCAAGCATGAGCGCAAGGTCAGCCTGATTGGCTGGAGTCTCGGCGGCATCTATGCCCGCGAGATTGCAAAAGCGCTGCCGGATTCAGTGCGGCAAGTCATTACATTGGGCTCGCCTTTCGCCGGTCACCCCACCGCCAACAATGTCTGGCGACTGTATGAAAAAGCCAGTGGCAAGAAGGCCGTCGATCAGACGCAAATCAGTGAGCTGAAAAGAACGCCGCCAGTGCCGACGACCTCGATTTTCAGCCGGACCGATGGTATCGTGTCATGGCAGTGTTGCGTCGAGCAGGAAGGCGAACAGGTCGAGAATATCGAAGTCCGTGGCAGCCACACCGGCATGGTCGTCAATCCGATGGTGCACCATGCGATTACGGATCGTCTGGCACAACCGGAAGGCGCGTGGCAGCGATTCGACCGTCGCCAGCATCGAGGTCAGTCTTCCTTTTTCAAGCCCTGGCTTTATCTCGACCCGCAACGTGCCTGAACTGCGAACCTTTAAGAAAGACCTGCCTTGCCGATTCTTCATGTAAACGATCTCGATCTTTGGTACGACACGCAAGGCGATCCCAGCCATCCGGCGATTCTCTTGATCGTCGGTCTCGGCATGCAGGCTGTATCGTGGCCCGACTCGTTCTGCAATGCGCTGGTTGAGCGCGGTTTCTATCTGATCCGCTTCGACAATCGCGATAACGGGTTGTCTACCAAACTCAGTCATCTCGGCAAGCCCAACACCTTGCTCGCCGTGCTCAAGCTGGCCTTGCGCATGAAACTGCAAGCCGGTTACACGCTCGATGACATGGCTGCAGATGCCGTCGGTGTGCTGGATGCGCTACAGATCGACAAGGCGCATATTCTGGGTGTGTCGATGGGTGGCATGATTGCGCAGATCGTGGCAGGACGTTATCCAGAACGAACCTTGAGTCTAACCTCCATCATGTCGACCAGTGGCCGTCGTGGCTTGCCGGGTCCGACGCGGCCTGCGCGCAAGGTGCTGTTCGGTGCGCCGCCAGATCCGCTCAATCACGAAGGGGTGATCAACCATTTCGTCCGCACCATGCAAGTCATCGGCAGTCCGGCCTATCCCACGCCGGTCGAGCAATTACGTGGTCGCGTTGAGAAGACCGTCAAGCGCAGCCTCGATCCAACCGGAACCACGCGTCAGTTGCTGGCCATCGGCGCCTCTGGCGATCGGATCGCCTTGCTGCAATCGCTGACAGCGCCGACCTTGATCATTCACGGCCTTGCCGATCCACTGGTGCCGATCGAAGGCGGCCGTGATGTGGCGCGACTGGTGCCGCATGCCGTGATGCACGAGATTGAAGGCATGGGGCACGATCTGCCCGATCAATTGAATCCGCGTCTGGCTGGTTTGATTGCCGATCATTGCCATGCCGTGGAAGAGCTTGTGGTGAAGGCATGAGCACTGAGAACACGAACCTGAATCAGACAATTCGCGCCGACCTGCTAACAAAGCTTAAGCGACCACCATCGATTGCGATCGTTTCTCCCAGCGGATATGCGCCCGATTCGGATGCCGTCATACGTGGGATGCAAACTTTGCAAGCTCAGGGCTGCACAGTCCGCAATCTGACGGATCCGTCGTATCGCCATCATCGATTCGGTGCCACGGATGATCAGCGGATTGCACAACTGTATGCAGCGGCGACAGATCCCGAAGTCGATATCGTTATGGCATTGCGCGGCGGCTATGGTCTGACACGGCTGTTGCCCGATCTGGACTTTTCTTTGCTGGCACGCAGCGGCAAGCTGTTTGTCGGGCATAGCGACTTCACGGCGTTGCAAATGGCCTTGCTGGCAAGCCAAGGCATGGTCACATTCTCGGCCCCCATGCTGTGCGACGATTTTGTGCGTGAAGAACTCAGCGCTTTTTCATTGACGAATTTCTGGCAGTGCCTGAGCAGCCCAAAGCATGTCGTCCGCGGTAAGGTGGTTGGCAACCCGGACGTCGATGTTCAAGGTACGCTGTGGGGCGGCAATCTGGCCATGCTCACGCATCTGGTCGGTTCGCCGTGGTTGCCAAAGATTGAGGGTGGCATTTTGTTCGTCGAAGACGTCAACGAACATCCTTATCGTGTCGAACGCATGTTGTTGCAATTGCATCATGCGGGCGTGCTTGAGCGGCAACAGGCGATCGTTCTCGGGGATTTTTCAGGATACCGTCTCACCGATTACGACAATGGCTATGACTTCGAGCAGATGCTGATCTGGCTGCGCAGCCATGTCGCCACGCCGATCCTGAGCGGGCTGCAGATCGGCCATGGCCGCGACAAGGTGACGCTGCCGGTCGGCGCACCGGCAAGCCTGCATTCCGCAGGCGGCGATTTCTCACTGACCGTTCAAGACTATCCCCACCTCAAGCCATGAGCCTGAACGCCACAGCCCGTTTGGGGCTGAGAGGCGCGGGTGGTAGAATAGCAGGCTGTCAATTTTCATTTGTGCAAAGGCTCTTCTTCAAGTGTTATCTACTGCCAACATCACGATGCAGTTCGGCCCAAAGCCGCTGTTCGAAAACATTTCTGTCAAGTTCGGCGAGGGCAACCGCTACGGTCTGATTGGTGCCAACGGCTGCGGCAAATCCACCTTCATCAAGATTCTGGGCGGCGATCTGGAGCCAACCGGGGGTAACGTCAGTCTGGATCCGGGCGAACGCCTCGGTAAGCTGCGTCAGGACCAGTTTGCGTATGAAGAAATGCGCGTGCTCGACGTCGTCATGATGGGCCACACGGAGATGTGGCAGGCGATGTCGGATCGGGATGCGATTTATGCCAATCCAGAGGCCACCGACGACGATTACATGAAGGCGGCCGACCTCGAAGCCAAGTTTGCCGAGTACGACGGCTACACCGCCGAAGCGCGCGCCGGCGAACTGTTGCTCGGCGTTGGTGTACCGATCGATCAGCATCAGGGCCCGATGAGCAATGTGGCACCCGGCTGGAAGCTGCGTGTGCTGCTGGCGCAGGCACTGTTCTCGAATCCGGACATCCTGCTGCTCGACGAACCGACCAATAACCTGGACATCAATACGATTCGCTGGCTGGAAGACATGCTCAACCAGCGCAATTCGACCATGATCATCATTTCCCATGATCGTCACTTCCTGAATCAGGTATGCACGCACATGGCCGACATGGATTACGGCACGCTGAAAGTCTATCCGGGCAATTACGACGACTACATGCTGGCATCGTCGCAAGCGCGTGCGCAGCAGTTGTCCAACAATGCCAAGGCCAAGGAAAAAGTGGCCGAACTGCAGGACTTCGTCCGCCGTTTCTCGGCGAACAAGTCCAAGGCGCGTCAGGCGACCTCGCGTGCGAAACAGATCGAGAAGATCAAGGTGGAAGACGTCAAACCGTCCAGCCGCCAGAATCCGTTCGTGCGTTTTGAAGGCGAGAAGAAGTTGCACCGCCTTGCAGTGGAAACCGAAAGCATTTCCAAAACCTACGACCAAAAGATCTTTGATCGCTTCAGCATCATGGTCGAGGCTGGTGAGCGTATCGCCATCATCGGTGCCAACGGCGCCGGCAAGACCACGTTGTTGCGCAGTATCGGCGGTCCGGATATCGCGGGCTTGCAAGTCGACAGCGGTAACGTCAAGTGGGCAGAAAACGCGAATGTCGGCTATATGCCGCAGGATCCGACTGAGGAATTCGCCAAGGGCGAAACGCTGACCGACTGGATGGGCTACTGGACGCAGGAAGGCGACGACGATCAGGCAGTGCGTTCCATTCTCGGCCGCCTGCTGTTCTCTGGTGACGACGTCAAGAAGTCGGTCAATGTGCTGTCCGGTGGCGAAAAGGGCCGCATGATGTACGGCAAGCTGATGCTGGGCCGTCACAACGTCATGCTGCTCGATGAACCGACCAACCATATGGATATGGAATCGATCGAGTCCTTGAACATCGCGCTCGAAAAATACGCCGGTACGCTGATTTTCGTTTCGCACGATCGCGAGTTTGTTTCATCGCTGGCCAACCGCGTTCTTGAAATCAAGGACGGGGAAATTATCGACTTCCAGGGTACGTACGAAGAGTATCTGAGCAGCCAGGGTATCGAGTAATCGCGTAAAGGGCAGTGTGCGTGAATCACACTGCCTGTCGCCTGGCATTAGAAATAGCGATCGCATTTTTGATGTGCAGCACTTGCATCATCCTTCATGACCGCCATCTGTGATTGGCGCTACAATTTGCTGACGTAAGGAGCAAGTCGCTCCTGATGCATTGTTTCCCGCAATCACCATCGTATTCAATCAAACGACCAGCCATGCAGAATCAGCCAATCAAAACCATTGAATTCGAACGTCCCGCCATGGAGAGTGGCACCAGTTGCGTAGCACACGCCTGGGCCAAGATCCCGTTTTCGCCATCGCCCGAAGAAAAAACCGAACTCAAGGCGCGCATCAAACGCCTGCTCAAGGAGCGTGAGGCGGTGCTGGTCGCGCATTACTACGTTGATTCCGACCTGCAGGATCTGGCAGAAGAAACCGGCGGCTGTGTTTCCGATTCCCTGGAGATGGCACGCTTTGGCCGTGATCATCCGGCCAAGACGCTGGTGGTTGCCGGCGTCAAGTTCATGGGCGAAACGGCAAAAATCCTGAGTCCTGAAAAAACGATCCTGATGCCGGATCTCGACGCGACCTGTTCGCTCGATCTGGGTTGCCCAGTGGATGAGTTCTCGGCCTTCTGCGACGCGCATCCGGATCGTGTGGTGGTCGTTTACGCAAACACCAGTGCAGCAGTGAAGGCACGCGCCGACTGGATGGTGACCTCGTCGATCGGTTTGAAGATCGTCGAACACCTGCATGCGCAGGGCAAGAAAATTCTGTGGGCACCCGACAAACATCTGGGTGGCTACATCCAGAAGCAGACCGGCGCCGACATGCTGCTGTGGCAAGGATCGTGTCTGGTCCATGATGAGTTCAAGTCGATCGAGTTGGAACTGCTCAAGAAAGAACATCCGCTCGCCAAAGTGCTCGTGCACCCGGAGTCGCCAGCATCTGTGGTGGCACTCGCCGATGCCGTTGGTTCGACGTCGCAACTGATCCACGCAGCCCAGACCATGGATGCGCCAGAATTCATTGTCGCGACCGATAACGGCATCCTGCACAAGATGAAAGCGGCAGCACCGGGCAAGATTTTTATCGACGCGCCGACTGCCGGCAACTCGGCTACCTGCAAGAGCTGCGCACATTGCCCATGGATGGCGATGAACGCGCTGCAAAATCTTGCAGAAGTGCTGGAAACCGGCAAGAACGAAGTCCATGTTGATCCGGAAATCGGCCGCAAGGCAACGATTTGTATCGACCGCATGCTGGACTTTGCGGCGGCACAGAAAGCCAACGTACGTCCATCATCCGATCTGGCCAAGGAACAAAAACTTTTCTCAGGAATTGGTCCCGCATGAGTTTATTGCGCAATCCATACGCTCCGTTTGACGACGATCTGAAACGGGCTTTTGAAGCCAATATCGCGGCCGCGCTGGCAGAAGATATCGGTACCGGCGACGTCACCGGCAAGCTGGTGCCGGAAAACATGATGAAAGCGCGCGTCATCGTGCGCGAGCACGCCGTGCTGTGCGGTGCGCCTTGGTTTGAAGCCGTGATGAAGCAACTGGACGCGCGCATCGTATTGACTTGGCGCTATGCCGAAGGTGATGTAATGAAGGCCGATAGCGAAGTCTGCGAGATCGATGCGCCTGCGCGTGCCTTGCTGACGGCCGAGCGTACTGCGCTGAATTTCATGCAGTTACTTTCTGGTGTCGCGACGGCGACGCGTCGCTATGTTGATATTGTTGCCGGCACCAAGGCTGCCATTCTGGATACCCGCAAAACCCTGCCCGGGCTGCGCCTTGCGCAGAAGTACGCCGTGCGCGTCGGTGGTGGGCAGAATCAGCGTCTGGCGTTGTATGACGGCATTCTGATCAAGGAAAATCATATCGCCGCTGCTGGTGGCGTGCGTGCCGCCATGCATCTGGCCCAGGCATTGAATGCCGGTGTCAGCATTCAGATCGAAGTGGAAACACTGGCGCAACTCGACGAAGCACTCACCGCTGGTGCGACGTCCATTCTGCTCGACAATTTCTCGTTCGCGATGATGCGTGAGGCAGTCGAACGCACGGCAGGCCGTGCCTTGCTCGAGGCATCAGGCAATGTGAATGCCGACACGGTACGCACGATTGCAGAGACAGGTGTGGACCGGATTTCGATCGGTGCCTTGACCAAGGACGTGAAGGCGACGGATTACTCGCTACGCATTCTTTGACTGCATGATGACTAATCATCCGAAGGAGTCCTCGGATGGCAATCCTGTCAGTATTTCCAGTCAAGCATACCAATCATAAAAAAGCCGCTTCATAAGCGGCTTTTTTGTTTCCGATTCAAAAACTTAATCGGGTGACAGTACCGTCGGCAATGCCTTGGGCAAGGTGTTCGGATAATCACGACTGAAATGCAGGCCACGACTTTCGCGACGCGAGAGCGCGCTGTTGACGATCAGTGATGCCACTTCCACCAGATTGCGCAATTCCAGCAAATCAGGCGTGATGCGGAAGTTGGCGTAGTACTCGTCGATTTCTTCTTTCAGCAAACGGATGCGATGCTGTGCGCGTTGCAGTCGTTTGGTCGTACGCACGATACCGACGTAATTCCACATGAAGCGACGCAGCTCTTCCCAGTTGTTGGCGATGATGACTTCTTCATCTGCATCGGTAACGCGACTCTCGTCCCAGGCCGGCAAGACGGGGATCTTTTGCTTGGGCTGCTCGGCAATATAGTGCGCCGCAGCGCGACCCAACACCAGACATTCCAGCAAGGAGTTGCTCGCAAGGCGGTTGGCGCCGTGCAGGCCTGTACACGTGGCTTCACCCACTGCATACAAGCCGGGAAGGTCGGTGCGTCCTGACAGATCGGTGATGATGCCGCCACAAGTGTAGTGCGCAGCAGGCACGACCGGGATCGGTTGCTTGGTCATGTCGATGCCCAGTTCCAGACAGCGCGCCATGATGGTCGGGAAGTGCTCCTGCAGGAATTCTGGCGACTTGTCGCTGATGTCGAGATCGACGTAATCAAGACCGCGTTTTTTCATCTCGGCATCGATGGCACGTGCAACGATGTCGCGTGGTGCCAGCTCCGCACGTTCGTCGTGCGAAGGCATGAAGCGTTTGCCTGCATGCTTGCCTGCCGATTGTGGCAGCTTGAGTACGCCACCTTCACCGCGTACGGCTTCCGTGATCAGGAAGGATTTGGCATAGGGGTGATACAGACAGGTCGGATGGAACTGGATGAATTCCATATTGGCGATCCGGCAACCAGCGCGCCATGCCATGGCGATTCCATCGCCCGTCGCCGTATCGGGATTGGTCGTGTACAGGTAAACCTTGCCCGCGCCGCCAGTTGCCAGCACGGTATGTTCTGCTGAAATGGTGACAACCTTGCCGCTCTTGACGTCTTGTACATAGACGCCCACACAACGCGGCGGGATTTTCTTGCCTTTGCTATCCGTCGCCTCGGAAGTAATCACATCGATGGCGTAATGATGTTCCATCAGCGTGATGTTCGGGTGTGCGCGGACCTTTTGCTCAAGCGTCACCTGGACTGCATGGCCGGTTGCATCCGCAGCATGGATGATGCGGCGTTGACTGTGGCCGCCTTCACGCGTGAGATGAAAGCCGAGCTCGGCAGTTGCATCCGGCGTAAATGGCACGCCTTGCGCAATCAGCCATTCAATCGCAGCACGGCCGTTTTCAACGATAAAGCGGGTTGCCGTCTCGTCACACAGGCCGCCACCGGCAACAAGCGTATCGTGCACGTGCTCATCGACACTGTCATTGGAGTCGAGCACAGCCGCAATGCCACCTTGGGCCCAGCTACTGGCGCCATCGAGCAATGTACGTTTGGAGATGACCGCTACTTTGCGCGTCTCTGCCAGATGAAGGGCAACGGAAAGTCCTGCAAGTCCGCTGCCAACAATCGCGACATCAAATTTCATAGGTCATTTGATTGGAAAATTCAGTGAAAAAAGCCAGCCCATGACTATATTCCATTTGCCGGACATTGGCGAAAAACCCGGACAGAAATAGGGGCGTAAAGGACTGCGATTACAGCGAGACTATCGCGAATCGGCCATATCAAGCCAGCACGCTTTGGAATCCAGGTGGATGTTCTTGATATTTTCAGGCACGAATGGTGTGTCTAGGGTCGCAATGGCGATGGAAGTCCAGTCTGGATACTGCTTGCTGCCACGCCATTCGATACTCGATCCGCAAACGTTGCAGAATCGTCTGACTATGCCTTCGGAGGACTGGTAAGACGCAAGAATTGTTTCGCCGGTTAGATAAGTGACATCTTTTACCGGCAGGCTGGCATAGGTTGCGAACGCGGCACCATGCTGTTTCTGACACATCTTGCAGTGACAGTTGGTAACAGCCTTTGGCGCTGTCGCCAGCGTGTAGGACACCGCACCGCACAGGCAGCTACCTTTGTGCATTGCGCGTTCTCGGTTTCAATCAGTTCTCGGAATGTGTGGTGGTCAGAGGGAAGACATGATTGTTACGGATCATGGCTTCGGCCTGGTCTGTCGAAAGCGGTGGTGAGAACAGATAACCCTGTCCCAGCGTACAGCCGATCTTTTGTAGTTCCTGAATTTGCAGCAGTGTTTCCACGCCTTCCGCAACGGTCTCCAGATTCAGGGTTTTGGCCAGTGCCATCATCAGGTGGATGATTTCCTTGTCACTGTAATTCGTGCCCAGGCCTTGCACGAATGCCTTGTCGATCTTGAGAATGTCGATCGGCAGACGTTGCAGGTAGGCGAGCGAAGAATAGCCTGTGCCGAAATCATCGAGCGCCAGACGCAGGCCGAGGCGCTTGAGCATGGAAAGCGTTTCCATGGTCTGCATCGGATTGGCCATGGCGGATGTCTCCGTCAGTTCAAGTTCGATCGAACTCGGAATGACGCCGCTCGACTCCAGAATCTCGCGGACCTGCGTGAAGAAGGTGGTTTGCAGCAATTGCCGCATCGAGACATTGACCGCGACCGTAAGATTGCCAATGTGCGTGTAGCGTTGCTGCCAGCCGGCCAGTTGACGGCAAGCCTGTTCCATCGCCCAGAGACCGATGGGCACCATCATGCCGGACGCCTCGGCAATAGGAATGAAATCGTTGGGTGAGATCTTGCCGTATTCGGGACTATCCCAGCGCATCAGCACTTCAAAGCCCTTGATCTTGCCATCCGCCAGCGAAACCTTGGGTTGATAGACGAGCGAGAGCTCATTACGCTCGAGTGCAAAGCGCAAGGCAACATCCATGCGCGCATGTCGCGTCAGCTTGATCTGCATGGCGGCGTCGTAAATCTCGGCACGATTGCGGCCGTGTTCCTTGGCCTGATACATGGCGGCATCCGCATCGCGGATCAGATCGGCAGGCGCCTGATGCTCTTCAGTCAACTGGGCAATCCCGATACTGGTCTGGATCTTGACCGAGACGTCATCGATGATCAAACGTTCGGAAATCGCCTGCATGACCTTGTTGGCCTTGACTGCGGCTTCGGCTAGCGATGCGTTGGTGAGGATGGCAAATTCATTGCCACCAAAACGCGCTACAAAATCCTTGGCAGGCAGTGCGGTGACGATGCGTTTGCTGATTTCGATCAGGCATTTGTCGCCGAAGTCATGGCCGTGCGTATCGTTGAGACTCTTGAAGAAATCGAGATCAAGGAACAGCAGCGTCAAGCTGGCCTGGCGTTGACGGCTGGCGACGATAGCCGAGTCGAGGGTATTGACCAGATAACGGCGATTTGGCAGTTCGGTCAGGATGTCATGCATGGCCTGGTATTCGATCTGCAGCTCATCTTTTTTGCGCTTTGTGACGTCCTGCGTGACGCCGAGTACGCCGATCGTGTCACCTTTGGGATCGAGCAATGGATATTTGCTGGTGTGGAACCAGCGATCCAGATCGTTGCGCCAGAAGCCGCGCACCTCGATGTCCTGCAACGGCTTGCCGGAGCGGATGACTTGTTCATCCTGCTCGCGAATTTCATCGGCGATATCGAGCGCCTTCATCTCGTCGCCTGGTTGGGCCATTTGCAGACACAGATCGTAGGCAGTCTTGCCGCGCAAATCACTCTCGCTGGCGTAACCAAAGCGCTGCTGGAAGCTCTGATTGCTGACGGTAAAGCGTCCGTCGGTATCCTTGGCATAGATCATGGAAGGATTGAGATCGAGCACGGCGCGCAGCATGGCGGTTTCCTGCTGCAGTTTGACTTCGACGTTGCGGCGCAGGGTGACGTCTTCGATACTAAAGATCAAACCGCCGATGGCCGAGTCGTGCAGCATGTTGTAGCCGCGTGTTTCAAGCCAGATCCAGTGCCCGTCGCGATGCTGGATGCGGTGGCGGGAAAAGACTTCGCTATGTGGTGTGTCGCGCAGGTAGTGCATTTTGCTGCGGTGCTCATCCACATCGTCCGGATGCATGATCGGACGAATGCCATTCTCGGTCAGATCCTCAAAACTGTAGCCGATGACTTCCTGCAGGGCAGGATTGGCAAATTTGATGCTGAAGACATTGTCCGTGATGATGAAGACATGGCGCGTCACACGAACAATCGTATTGAAACGGCGTTCGTTCGTACGCACCTGCTCGAGCGCAATCCGGTTCAGATGCAAGGTGCGTGACAGGAGCAATGACAGGCAGCCAATCGACAGCGTGGCAAAGAGATCTGGGCCCCATACTTCGATACTTGCATGCAGTCCGCTGTTCAGCGTGTATCCAATACCTGCAACGACAATGATCGCAACGCTGGCAGTGCGGGTGCCCAGCACCAATGGAAACACGCCGGCAATGGCAATCAGCCATGGCAAGGGACTGGCAGGAAACTCGTCAAGAAGAGAAAACACGATGATGGCACCGGTGACGGTGATCATCTCGATGAGTACAAAAGGTGTACGCAGAAGAAGGCTGGTACGCAACCAGAAATAGCGAACGAACGCCAGCACAACGAGGGAGGTTACAGCCAATATCGCACTGCGACCCAACTGGGAGAGTCCCAGGTGGTTGGACAGCATCAATAGAACAATATGCAGCAGCAGGGTCGCATGCAGCAAAAGGGCGGCGATACGGAAGATATCGCTGCCTGCATAAACAGCAAGGGTGCGGAGCGACTCCGTCCGCATCAGCTCTCAGCTACCGGCTGGACACAGCCAGCGGCCTTGCGTGCGCGCTCGCGTGCAGTGTTGACATCGGATGCAGTGGCCAGTGCCACGCCCATGCGGCGTTTGGCAAACGACTCAGGCTTGCCGAACAGGCGAATGTCCGCGCCTTCGATACGCAATGCCTCAGCAACACCTTCAAAGGCAATCGGTTTTGCTTCGTGCTGACCGTAAATGACGGCGGATGCGCCGGGCGCCTTGAGGGCGGTATTGACCGGCAGGCCGAGAATGGCTTTGGCGTGCAGTTCAAACTCACTCTGTTCCTGACTACTCATGGTCACCATGCCGGTGTCGTGCGGACGCGGACTGACTTCAGAGAACCAGACCATGTCGTCCTTGACGAACAGTTCCACGCCAAACAGGCCAAGCCCACCCAGATTGTCCGTGACCTTGCGTGCAATATCGTGCGCTTTTTGCAGTGCAGCGGCAGGCATGGCTTGTGGCTGCCACGATTCGACGTAATCCCCATTGACTTGCAAGTGACCAATCGGCTCGCAGAAATGTGTCTGGACCGTGCCATCTTGATCGAGCGCGCGAACTGTCAGTAGCGTGATTTCATACTCGAAATCGATGAAGCCTTCGACGATCACACGGCCAGAGTCAACACGGCCACCGGCTGCAGCGGTCTCCCATGCCGACTCGACTTCTTCCAATGACTTAACCTTGGATTGACCTTTGCCAGATGAGGACATGACAGGTTTGACCATGCATGGGAAGCCAACTTCAGTACAGCCCAACTGCAATTCTTCGAGGCTGTCTGCAAAGCGGTAAGGCGAGGTCGCCACGCCGAGTGTTTCTGCCGCCAGGCGGCGAATACCTTCACGATCCATGGTCAGCCAGGTTGCGCGTGCCGTTGGCACAACGCGGACGCTGCCTGCGTCTTCCAGCTCAACCAGGGTTGCTGTCGCCAGTGCCTCGATCTCTGGCACCACCAGATCCGGCTTTTCCTGATTGATCAGGGCCGCCAGTTGAATGCCATCCGTCATGTCGATCACATAGCTGCGATGCGCGACTTGATGGCCGGGCGCATTGGCGTAGCGATCAACAGCGATGACTTCAATGCCCAGTCGTTGCAGCGCAATGATGACTTCCTTGCCGAGTTCTCCCGAGCCGAGCAGCATGACTTTGGTGGCAAGAGGAGAAAGCGGGGTGCCAATGCGGATGGGCGTGTTGTTGCGTGTATTCATGACGGTATAAAGATGTACTCCGCACACTGCGGAAGTTGACTGCTCGACAATACCAAATTGTGTCTGATTTGGACAGCCTAATCGCACAATCCTTTCGGATGTTATCTCTGCGAATCAAAGAATGCAGGTCTTCAAATAAAAAAGGCTGCCAGCAATGTTGCCTGGCAGCCAGTTACGACACTCCCGGATCAGGGGAGGCGACAGTAATTCATCTTAGTGATCGTAGATGTCGTTGTCTTTGGTTTCCTTGACGAACAGCAGACCGATCACGAAAGTGAGCAGAGCTACGATGATCGGGTACCAGAGACCGTAGTAGATATCGCCCTTGAACGCGACCAGTGCAAATGCCGTCGTTGGCAACAGGCCACCAAACCAGCCATTACCGATATGGTAAGGCAGCGACATCGAGGTGTAACGGATGCGGGTTGGGAACATTTCAACCAGCATTGCCGCGATCGGACCGTACACCATGGTGACATACAGAACCAGGATGAACAGCAACAGCAGCGTCATGCCGTAGTTGATTTGATCAGGATCAGCTTTGGTTGGATAGCCGTGTGCCTTGATGGCGTCGGTCAGTTCAGTCGTGAATGCCTTGTCCTTTGCTGTCGCTTCTTCTTTCGACAGACCACTTGCGTCGTACGCAGTCAGAACCGTATCACCAACCTTGATGGTGGCAACCGTGCCTGCAGGGGCGTCGACGTTCGAGTAGTTAACCGATGCACGAGACAGTTTTGCTTTCGCGATATCGCACGACGAGGTGAATTTCTTCTCGCCAGTCGGATTGAACTGGAATTGGCAGGTTGCTGGATCAGCGGTCACGACCACTGGTGCGTTTTTCTGTGCGGCTTCCAGAGCTGGATTGGCATAGTGAGTCAGTGCACCGAAGATCGGGAAGTAGGTCAATGCAGCGATCAGGCAGCCACCCAGAATGATCGGTTTGCGGCCGATACGATCGGATAACGAACCGAAGACTACGAAGAATGGCGTTGCCAGCAGCAAGGATGCAGCAATCAGGATGTTGGCGGTTGCACCGTCAACCTTCAGCGTTTGCGTCAGGAAGAACAGGGCATAGAACTGACCCGTGTACCAAACTACAGCTTGACCAGCGGTCAGGCCGACCAGCGCCAGAATCACGATTTTCAGGTTTTTCCATTGGCCGAAGGCTTCGGTCAGCGGCGCTTTGGAAACTTTGCCTTCTTCCTTCATTTTGATAAAGGCAGGCGATTCATTCATCGACATGCGAATCCAGACCGAGATGGCGAGCATGAAGATCGACAGCAGGAAAGGAATACGCCAGCCCCATGCAGCAAAGGCTTCTTCACCAATTGCGGTACGCGTACCCAGAATCACCAGCAGCGACATGAACAAGCCCATGGTCGCGGTGGTTTGAATCCAGGAAGTGAACAGACCGCGTTTGCCCGGTGGCGCATGCTCTGCCACATAGGTTGCCGCACCGCCGTATTCACCACCCAATGCCAGACCTTGCAGGATACGCAAGATGATCAGGATGATTGGTGCAGCAATGCCGATAGACGCATACGTCGGCAACAAGCCGACAATGAAGGTCGACGCGCCCATGATCACGATCGTGACCAGGAAGGTGTACTTACGACCAATCATGTCGCCCAGACGGCCGAACACGATGGCGCCGAAAGGACGCACGATAAAACCGGCGGCAAATGCCAGCAGGGCGAAAATGAAGGCGGTATTAGGATCGGTACCAGCAAAGAACTGCTTGGCGATAATGGCTGCGAGCGAACCGTACAGGTAGAAGTCGTACCATTCAAATACGGTACCCAATGACGATGCGAAGATGACTTTTCTTTCTTCCGGTGTCATTGGCCGTGATGTAGAAGTAGCCATGCTGGTCTCCTTTTAGTTTATTAATTCCGTATGTGCGATGAAAAAAATTGCACTGTGTTTACGGGCGGAAGTGTGCGACTGAAACCTTACGCAATACTTTCATGAGACTTACATGTTGCTTACATTTCTATCTTTTTTACTATTGATGCGCACTCGGCTCGTACAGAATGTGTAATTTAGACGCGCGATCCTGGTGCGCGCGCCGCGGGCACAATTGGGTCGTAAAGCTTGTGACAAGGCGTGGACCGGCGTCCGACTCTGCAGCAATCGCATGAAGATAGGGCAAGCCATGCTTTAAAATGAAGGGGTTTTCATGGTTTCTCATTTGGCTTCTTATTAATTTCATGACCTCATCCGCATCCAGCCCTACCTCTGCCACCATCCCCATTCCGTTTCTGGAAGAACTCGGTATCGAAGTTGTTGAATCAGGCAACGGACTCGCTGAAGTTCAGTTGATTCTTGCCGAGCGCCATTTGAATAGCTGGCACGTTGCGCACGGCGGTGTTGTCATGACCATGCTCGACAATGTGATGTCACTCGCAGGAAGATCGCTTGATCCGGAGATCCGCAGTGGTGTCACGATTGAAATGAAAACCAGCTTCATGCAACCGGGTGGTACCGAAGGTGCGCGTCTGGTAGCCAAGGGCAAGGTGCTGCATGCTTCGTCCAGTATCTATTTCTGTGAAGGCGAGCTGTGGAATGAAGACCGTCTGGTGGCCAAGGCTGCCGGCACGTTCAAGTTCATTCGCCGCGCGGAAGTGGCAAAAAGAATGTCGTCCAGCTGATCATATAAATACATGACCGAATTTCAGGGCAAGGTCGCCGTCGTTACCGGCGCTGCAAGTGGTTTTGGCAGGGAGTTTGCGCGACTAGGCGCCCGATTGGGCATGCGATTGGTGCTTGCCGATATCGAGGCGGAGCCGCTGCGTCAGATCGAGCAGGAACTGCGTACCCAAAATGCGGACGTCCTGGCGATGGTGTGTGATGTCAGTCGTGGTGAGCAGGTGCAGGCCTTGGCCGACGCCGCCATGGCGCGTTATGGCGTCGTTCATCTGCTATTCAATAATGCAGGCGTGGGCGCAGGCGGACTGATCTGGGAGAGTTCGGAATCGGACTGGGATTGGTTGCTGGGCGTGAATTTGTTTGGTGTGGTGCATGGCGTGCGTATCTTCACGCCGTTGATGCTGGCGGCTGCCAAGGCAGACGCGAATTATCGCGGTCACATTTTGAATACTGCTTCCGTGGCGGGCTTGCAGAATGCCCCGACCATGGGGATTTACAACGTCTCCAAGCATGCCGTGGTTTCTCTCACTGAAACGCTTTATCAGGATTTACAGTTGATCGAGGCGCCGATTGGCGTATCGCTCTTGTGTCCGTTTTTTGTGCCGACCGGCATTCATCAATCGGCGCGTAATCGTCCAGAGCAGGCAGCCGGTGACAACACATCAACCATCAGCCAGCGTACGGCGCAAACGTTTTCAGAAAAAGCGGTGATGTCGGGCAAGGTGACTGCGGAACAGGTTGCCGAGCTGGCTTTCGATGCCGTACGGACCGGGCAGTTTTATGTGTTCTCTGAATTAGAGCCGTTGGAGAATGCGCGTCATCGTATGGAAGATCTGATCTCACAGAGCAATCCGCGCGATCCGTATGCCGGCGCGCCGCATGTGCGAGAGCTGTTGCGCACGCGGCTGAAATCCTGACTTTCCTGAATTTTTTCTGTTTTTAAGCTGACGGGATTTGCCGAAGGCGGTCTTCAGTCCGGCATTCTCAGCCTTGATATCCTCTGGAGCAGCTATTGCGCGGTGAGCGTTCCCGTATCGGCATGGGCGGCAGCGGAACCGGCGGACGCTCGATCAGGATGGCACGACCATCTGCATGCAATCTCACTAGTGTGGAAACGCGGGTGCCGTAATCCGGCGACTCGATGCAAACAGCAGATAGCAGACGCTCACGTTCCAGACCCACACCGGTATTCGGTAACCTGCAATCGGATGCGCTGGTCGTGTCGGCAAGCATTTCAAAGAACGCATCTTCCGGCGCACCCTGACATAACAGGCTGGCAAACTGTGCCTTGGTACGAACGACCTTTGGCCACGCGCAATCCAACAGTGAATTGGACAAACCATAGATACCCGGTGCCAATGGCTGGCCATTGCGCGGATCGTCATTGCCGCGATTGGAAAACCAGATCAGTTCGCTGGCGTCGCCGACCAGCAGGTTGAAGCCGTTGTATTCGCTAGCGCGATCGGAGATGGAGGCGATATATTCCGCCGCCGACATATTCCCCTTGAGGAAATCTGCCACCAACTCGCCGCGCGAAGGCGCGTCGGCGCGCATTTCAGATGGTGCGCGTACGTTTGTGATCGTCGCAAAGCGACCATCACGCGTGATACCCATCCAGGTACCGCCGCCGCGCAGGTCGCGTCCGGCAAAGATGTTGGGATGCGAGTCCCACCAAGTGGCCGTGCTGGCAGGACGGTCATAGAATTCATCGCGATTACCTGCCGCAAGCAGCGGCAGATTGGGCATGACGCGCCAGGAGAAGACGATCAGGCACATGATGCGGCATCCACAAATTGTTCGACGTGTCGCTTGCCTTCGATGTCGGCGCCGATGCCGTGTGCAGCAACTGCTGCATCGATCTGCTGTTCAAAACCATCAGGTGTTGCCAGATAAATCTCCATCCATGTATGCAAACCATCCTGCGAAAGCGGTCGCCGTTTCAGGTCCGTGCCGATGCCATGGCTGAGCTGCAATTCTTTCTGCATGGCCATGACCTTGGGAAAGAACCGAGCCGCATCGTCTGCACGCACGCGGTAATAGATGTAGAGATCGGTCGACATAGCGAGTGTTCCTTGCGCGTCAGACCGGATCAGTCAGTTCGTAAGGCAAGGGCTGGAAGGTCAATCGTGGGCCCGCTGCCGAACCCAGATGCACATCGCCTTCTGCTGCGGCCAGCTTGATTTCGACCAGGCAATCGGTCTGATCGGCATTCGCGCGCGCCGCATTGACAACCATGCCGCATGGCTGTTCCGGATCACTGGCAGAAAAGATTTCCGTACCTGGCACGATCTCGTCGATGCTGACCGTTGCATGCATCATGCGGCGTTTAAGTTTGCCCAGATACTGACTTCGCGCGACGATCTCCTGTCCGGGATAGCAGCCTTTTTTGAAGTTGACGCCACCAATCAATTCAAAATTGATCATCTGCGGGACAAATTTTTCTTGTGTAACCGTTGTGATGTGAGGAATGCCGCCGTCGATTTCGGCCAGTTTCCATGCTTCGCTCCCGGCAGCCTGCAAGACGGATGTCAGATGTGGCCACGCTTCGATTGCACGTTGCGCAGTCGTAATCCATTGATAGCGTGGAATGCCGAATGCATTTTCCTGGCGAATCACCGTGCCTGCGTCGGAGGTGATCTTGTCGTAGATCGCAAGTGGCAGTTCCTGAAACCAAGGCAGCAAAGCGCTTGCTGCAGCGGGACCAGCCAGGCCAAGCGAAACCAGCTCTTCGCTTGCATCCGTCAGTTTGGCCTTGCTGCGTAAAATAAACATGGTCAGGCGCTTCTGTATCGGCGCCTGGATTTCGCGTGGAATTTGCAGGAGGATGCGATCGCCTTCTTTCCAGATCAGCATGCTGGCCATCAAACGTCCCTTCGGCGAGCAATAACCGGCAAGACGAGCCTGTCCATCGCTCAGGTGTGTCACGTCATTGGTGAGCTGATTATGCAGAAATGGCGCTGCATCTTCGCCGGTCGCGGCGATGATGCCCTGATGAATCAGAGGCGTGACAAAGTTTGTACGTGCTGTTTCAGCGTTTGACGCGTCAGAAAAGGCTATCGATGGAATACCATCGTTCTCCTCAACGCATGCACCTTGTTCGGTCAGAAATTCAAGCCAGGTTGTCATAATTTCAGTGAATAAATTGGGCGGCAGGACATTCAGCCATTATCATTAGGGCTGATTATAGTGGCGTGGCAAAAACGCGTCGGATTGCACTCAGTTTTAGCGAGACCCAGTTTTAATGAAAAAAACTCTAAGACGATTGTTTTTGTTCGGCATCATCCTTGGTGCATCCTTTCTGTTCTGGTCTGACAATCCCATTACCTCCGATGGTCCGCCGATCGAATTTACGATTCAAGCTGGCAGCGGCTTCAAAAGCAGCATGCGTCAGATCGAAGCTGCCGGTGTGCCGGTCAATCCTTTGCTGATGATGGCGCTGGCGCAATTCAAGGGTGAAACCGCACGCATCAAGGCCGGCACCTATGAACTGAAGCCGGGCACGACGCCGAAACGTTTGCTGGAGCAAATCGTGCGCGGCGAGTTTGCGCAGGAAGCCGTCACGATTATTGAAGGCTGGACATTCCGTCAGATGCGCCAGGTGATTGATGCGCATCCGGCGCTCAAGCACGATACGGCCGGCCTGTCCGATGCAGAACTGCTTGCCAAGATAACGACCGACTACAAACAGCCTGAAGGTCTGTTTTATCCAGATACCTATCTGTTTGCCAAAAATTCCAGCGACATTCTGGTGTACCGTCAGGCATATCGTTCGATGATCAAACGGCTGGATGAGCAATGGGCCAAGCGCGATCCGAATCTGCCTTACGCCACGCCTTATCAGGCGCTGGTGATGGCATCGATTGTCGAGAAAGAAACCGGGCGACGTGAAGAGCGTACGCAAATTGCGGGTGTATTCGTCAATCGTCTGCGTCAAGGCATGCTGCTGCAGACCGATCCGACTGTAATTTACGGCATGGGCGAAGCCTACGATGGCCGTATTCGCAAACGCGATTTACAGACGGATACGCCGCACAATACTTATACCCGTCCGGGCCTTCCGCCAACACCAATTGCCTTGCCTGGTGCAGAATCGCTCTTTGCAGCCTTGAACCCGGCGCCGACACAGGCACTGTATTTTGTCTCGCGTGGTGATGGCTCCAGCCATTTCTCGCAAACGCTCGACGAGCATAATAATGCGGTCAATAAATATATCCGTGGTCGATAACGCGCATGACAAATACAAACAAAGCAAAGTTCATTACCTTTGAAGGCATCGATGGTGCGGGCAAGTCGACGCACCTGGCATTCATTGCCGATGCCTTGCGAGCTGCCGGAAAAACCGTGGTGGTCACACGCGAACCGGGCGGAACCGCGCTGGGTGAATCCTTGCGCAATCTGTTGCTCCACGAAAAAATGCATCTGGAAACCGAGGCCTTGTTGATGTTTGCCTCCCGTCGGGAACATCTTGCAGAAGTGATCGAGCCTGCGCTGGCGCGGGGCGATTGGGTGATTTCGGACCGTTTTACCGATGCAACCTTCGCCTATCAGGGTGGCGGACGTCAGCTGGATCGCAGCAAGTTGAATGCCCTTGAGCAATGGGTTCATCCGCATGTGCAACCAGATATGACATTGCTGTTCGATGTGCCGCTCAATGTGGCACGCGCCCGACTGGATGCGACGCGCACACTGGACAAGTTCGAGCAGGAAAAGGCCGATTTTTTTGATGCCACGCGTACCGAATATTTGCGCCGCGCAGCAGAGTTTCCCCAACGCTTTCGTGTGATCGACTCAACGCAGTCCATCGCTACAATTCAATCGCAGTTGCAGGCGCTGATCGCTGGCTTGTCTGACGAGGCAGCGCAGTGAGTGCACTGTATCCATGGCATGGCACCGCGTGGCAACAATGGCAGCAACTGCGCGAGCGCCTGCCGCATGCCATTCTGTTCTATGGCGCGCAAGGAACGGGCAAAACCGATTTCGCGGAAGCATGCGCCGCGGCATTGCTCTGTGAGACGCCGCTTGCCGATGGTCACGCCTGCGGCAGTTGCATTGCCTGCGGCTGGTTCTCGCAATACAGTCATCCGGACTATCGGCGCGTCAGACCCGAAGCGCTGGAGGAGGAAGGCGGCGAAACGGATGAAGAGGGCGAAAGCAAGAAGTCCAAATCAACCAAGGCGCCATCCAAAGACATCAAGATCGATCAGGTGCGTGCACTTGGCGATTTCATGAACATATCGACCCATCGATCCGGTATGCGCGTAGTTTTGCTGCATCCCGCCGAAGCATTGAATACGGCGGCCGCCAATTCCTTGCTGAAAATGCTGGAAGAGCCACCGCCGCACACCACGTTTCTGTTAGTCAGTAACGGACTGGATCGCTTGCTGCCGACGATTCTTTCGCGTTGCCGCAAGTTTGCCTTGCCGATGCCGGAACGCGCAGAAGCCCTGCAATGGCTGGCAGCACAAGATGTCAAGGATGCAGAAGGCTGGCTGGCCGAGCAGGGTGGCGCGCCACTTGCTGCATGGGAGGCATCACAGGGCGACAGTCGGGAGGCGATGGATATGTTGTTGCGTCAACTCTCGCAGCCATCGGTCGAGAGTGCGCTGAAAACAGCAGAGGCGCTGCAAAAGACGCCGGTCACGGATCTGGTGGCATGGCAGCAGCGTTGGTTGTACGATGTGCTGTCGAGCAAGCTGTCGGGAACGATTCGCTACTATCCGCGTTACCGCAAGGAGTTGGACAAACTTACGCAACGGGTTGAAACAGCCACGCTGCTGGGTGCGATTAAAGCAGTGGGCGAGCGCCGTGCGATTGCAGATCATCCGCTTGCACCGAAATTATTCATTGAAGATATGCTGCTTGAGTACGCGGCCATCTTTTCCTGAAAGGTAGTTTCATGTCACAGACGACAAATCCATCTGTTGCGCCGGTCAACCGACCCTCCGTGCTGTCGTTGCCGATCAAGGAAAAATCGGCGTTGTACGCGGCTTACATGCCATTTATCGCCAACGGCGGCATTTTTGTGCCCTCGACCAAGCATTACAAGGTCGGCGACGAGATTTATCTGATTTTGACCTTGCTGGATGATCCGACTAAGTATCCAATCGCCGGCAAGATTGCCTGGATCACGCCTGCCGGTTCGCATAACAATAAGGCACAGGGCATTGGCGTGCAGTTCTCAAGCGATGAAAGCGGGCAACGCGTCAAACAGCGCATTGAAGAATTGCTCGGCACCGCACTCGGCTCGTCGCGCGCCACACATACGCTTTAAGGCGTTTGCTTTAAAGCGCTTGTTTTAAATCTTCTTCTTTATCCGCGACACTTATGGTTCTGATGCAT
>Ga0308164_10001726_pt1 | contig 24034 bp, 21 predicted proteins | sample PhyTR2_FD_201031 | JGI IMG/M metagenome (GOLD analysis project Ga0308164, IMG submission 201031) | Phyllosphere microbial communities from UC Gill Tract Community Farm, Albany, California, United States - DLSLT.R2 | ecosystem: Host-associated > Plants > Phyllosphere > Unclassified | place: USA... | reverse complement strand
AGCGAGGTGTCGCTATTCTGGCGGACGCCGGTGTCGACCTTATCGAACAGCCGATCTCCGGCTCGAACGTTGCCGGCATGGCACGTCTGACCGCGATGGGGCGGACCGCAATTATGGCGGACGAAGGGCTTCGAGGTCCCATCGACGCCATGCGCCACGCGCGCGAGTCCGCGGCCGACGTGTTCGCGCTCAAGATCGCCCAGTCGGGCGGATTGCGCGCGGGCAATGCCGTTGCCGGTATTGCCGAGGCGGCAGGTATCGGGCTGTACGGCGGGACCATGCTGGAAGGCCCGATCGGCTCGATCGCCTCGGCTCACCTGTTCGCGACATTCGCCGGACTCGCGTTCGGCACCGAATTGTTCGGGCCGCTGCTGCTGACCGAAGATCTGCTGGCAGAGCCGCTCGATTATTCGGAGTTCGGCTTGGCGGTCCCGACGGGCCCTGGACTGGGCCTGATGCTCGACGAGGACAAGGTTCGCGCCTTCCGCCGCGACGGCGATCGACGCACCGTTGTTCCAATTACTAAAGTCGCTGGAGGCTAAGCATGCTGTTTCATGTCACCATGGACGTACGCATCCCCGCTGATGCCGACGGCCCCACCATCGATGCCCTCAAAGCCGAAGAAAAGGCGCGCTGCCACGAATTGATGGAGCAAGGCGTCTGGCGCCACATCTGGCGGGTCGTTGGCCAGTACCGCAACGTCTCGATCTTCGATGTACCCGACAATGCGGCGCTCCACGAGATCCTGATGGGCCTGCCTCTGTTCCCGTTCATGGACATCAACGTCACGCCGCTTTGCCGTCATCCGTCATCGATCCACGAGGACGACCGCTGACACCAGTCGCTCAATTAAAAACTACTAGGAGAGTTCAAATGGCATCCACATTGGTGGCAAACCCTGAAACCCAGGCCTTTCTCGACAAGGTTGCCGGGCTGGATCAGCCTGGCGCCGGAGAGGACCGTATCAAGAATATCGTCCGCCGGGTGGTCGGCGATCTATTCGCCACCATCGACGAGTTCGACGTGAGCGAGGACGAGTTCTGGCATGCGATCAATTTCATGGCGTCTGCAGCTCCCGAGTTCGGGCTCTTCGCCGCCGGGCTCGGCTTCGAACATTTTCTCGACATGCGCATGGACGCCAAGGATGCCGCAGCTGGGATCGAAGGAGGCACACCGCGTACGATCGAGGGGCCGCTTTACGTCAAGGGTGCACCGCGTTCGAAAAGCTTTGCGCGATTGGACGACGGTGCCGATGATGGGGAAGTGCTCATCATGCACGGTCGCGTCGTCGACAAGGCCGGGAAACCAGTTGCTGGTGCCATCGTTGACGTTTGGCATGCCAACACGCTCGGCAACTACAGCTACTTTGACAAGACACAGAGCGATTTCAACCTTCGCCGGCAGATCGAGACCGACGAGGAGGGCCGCTACAAGTTCCGCAGCATTGTACCGTCGGGCTATGCGGTGCCCAAGGGAGGCACCACAGAAGCGCTGCTTGACCGCGTCGGCCGCCATGGCAACCGTCCCGCACACATCCACTTCTTCGTATCGGCGTCCGGCTACCGCTATTTGACGACGCAAATCAACATCGACGGTGATCCTTACCTGCATGACGACTTTGCGTATGCGACGCGAGATGACCTGATCCCGGCGGTCCAGCGGGTAGACGACTCTGCAGCAATCCACGAGGAGGGATTGAATACGCCGTTCAGCGAAATCGCTTTCGACTTTACCATGGTCTCCGCCGCGGAAGACGATGATGCAGAGGCATCCTCGCGCGACCGCGTCGCGCTGGCGGCTTGAAGGTCGATGCCCAACAAGCTCTTCGACAATCCCGCTGCCGCAATGGACGGTCTGCTGGTCGACGGCATGACGATCATGTCGGGTGGGTTCGGGCTTTCGGGTAATCCCGAAAGCCTGATCCCTGAGATCCGCGCGAGTGGGGTGGGGGGCCTGACCGTCATCTCGAACAATGCCGGGGCGGACGGCTTCGGCCTGTGGATGCTGCTGGAAAGCCGTCAGGTGAAGAAGATGATCTCGTCTTATGTGGGTGAGAACAAGCTGTTCGAGCAGCAGTATCTTTCGGGCGAGCTGGAGCTGGAGCTTAATCCGCAGGGGACGCTCGCCGAGCGCATCCGCGCCGGCGGAGCAGGCATTCCGGCCTTCTACACTAGGACCGGTGTCGGCACCGTTGTCGCCGAGGGGAAGCCCACTGAGACGTTCGACAGCGAGGATTACGTTCGCGAGACGTGGCTGCGTGCAGACTTATCGATCATCAAGGCATGGCGCGCCGACCCCGCCGGCAACCTCATGTTTCGCAAAACAGCACGCAACTTCAACCCGAACATGGCGACGGCCGGCAAGGTGACGGTTGTGGAGGTGGAGGAGATCGTGCCCGCCGGAACGTTCGATCCGGACTGCATCCACACCCCCGGGATCTATGTCGACCGCATTGTCCTGAGCACCATCAATGAGAAGCGGATCGAGAAGCTAACAACTCGTCCGCGGGAGACGGCGTAATGGGTTGGACGCGTGAACAGATGGCAGCGCGGGCTGCGCAGGAGCTGCGCGACGGGTTCTACGTCAACTTGGGCATCGGCATTCCGACACTGGTAGCGAACTACATTCCGAACGGAATCGACGTAACCCTACAGTCCGAAAACGGCATGCTCGGCATGGGCCCGTTCCCGTTCGAGGACGAGGCGGACCCAGATCTCATCAACGCCGGCAAGCAGACGGTTACAACCCTCCCCACGTCGAGCTTCTTCTCGTCTGCTGACAGCTTCGCCATGATCCGCGGGGGCCATATTGACATGGCGGTGCTCGGAGCGATGGAAGTCGCCGCGACGGGCGACCTCGCCAACTGGACCATCCCCGGCAAGATGGTGAAAGGCATGGGCGGCGCCATGGATCTCGTAGCCGGGGTGAAGCGCGTCGTAGTGATTACCGATCACGTCACGAAGGCGGGGGACCCCAAGCTGCTTGAAGGTTGTACGCTGCCGCTGACTGGCAGAGCCTGCGTCGATCTCATCATAACCGATCTCGCCGTGATTGCCTGCGATAAGCCTGGATTTCGTTTGGTGGAGCTTGCACCTGGTATCAGCATCGACGAAGTGCGCGCGAAGACAGGCGCGTCGGTAACCGCCGAGAAGGCATTGGCCGCATGACCGACGCCTTCATGTGTGACGCCATTCGTACACCGATCGGCAAGCTCAATGGCGCGCTGTCTTCTATCCGCGCCGACGACCTGGCCGCGATCCCGCTCAAGGCCCTCATGGAGCGCAATCCCGGGGTCGATTGGGCAGCGGTAGACGACTGCCTGCTCGGCTGTGCAAACCAGGCTGGAGAAGACAATCGCAACGTCGCCCGTATGGCAGTGCTGCTCGCGGGATTGCCCGAAACGGTACCTGGCGGAACGGTCAATCGCCTGTGCGGATCCGGTCTTAACGCGGTCGGACTGGCCGCCCAGGCGATCCGGAGTGGCGATGCCGGCTTGTTCATCGCCGGAGGCGTCGAACACATGACGCGCGCACCCTATGTGCTCGGGAAAGCCAATGCCGCTTTTGATCGGGCGCAAAAAATCGAGGACACGACGCTCGGCTGGCGCTTCGTCAATCCGGCAATGCGGCATGCTTATGGCGTGGATTCAATGCCCGAGACCGGGGAGAATGTCGCCACTGAGTGGAAGGTAAGCCGCGAGGATCAGGACGCTTTTGCCCTCGCCAGCCAGCAGAAGGCGGCCGAAGCGCAGGCAAACGGCCGGCTCGCCGCAGAGATTGTGTCGGTCGCGATCCCGCAAAAGAAGGGCGATGCCATCGTCTTCGACCGGGACGAGCATCCGCGCGCGACGAGTGCTGACGCCTTGGCCAAGCTCAAGTCGGTTGTGGGTCATGATGGCACCGTCACCGCAGGAAATGCATCCGGCCTCAACGATGGCGCTGCGGCCATGCTGGTCGCCTCCGATGCGGCGGCAAGGCAGCACGGCCTTACCCCGCGAGCGCGGGTTATCGCGATGGCGTCCGCTGGTGTCGCCCCGCGGGTCATGGGCGTCGGCCCGATCGAGGCAGCACGCAAGCTGTTCGCTCGCACGGGTCTCTCGGCAAAAGATCTTGACGTGATCGAGCTCAACGAAGCTTTTGCCAGTCAGGCGATCGCGACGCTCCGTGATCTGGAGATCGATCCCTTCGACCCGAGGGTGAACAGAAATGGGGGCGCCATCGCGCTAGGTCATCCGCTGGGCATGTCGGGCGCGCGCATTACGATGAGCGCGGTAGAGGAGCTGCAGCGCAGTGGTGGCAGATATGCGCTCGTCTTCATGTGCATCGGTGTGGGCCAAGGCATCGGTCTTGTGCTGGAGCGGGTGTGATGTCGGACACAGTCACAACGGGCGACGGATGCCGCATCGCGTATCGGTTCGACGGCCCAGCCGACAAACCAATATTGCTGCTCTCCAGTTCGCTCGGCACAACGATGGACATGTGGGAGCCCCAACTGGCCGCGTTCGCGGAGCAGTTCCGGATACTACGCTACGATACGCGTGGACACGGCGGATCAGATGCGCCGCCCGGATCATATTCGCTTGATCGCCTTGGCCGGGATGTCGTGGAACTCCTGGATGCGCTCAACATCCCACGGGTCCATTTCTGTGGCCTTTCGCTCGGTGGCATGGTTGGCCAGTGGCTGGCTTTGCGCGCACCTGAGCGGATCAACCGTCTTGTCCTCGCCCATACCAGTGCTTTTATGGGGCCGCCGTCAGCATGGGACGGACGCATCGCCGTCGTGCGCGAGAAGGGCATGGCCGCGGTCGCGGATGCCTCGATCGAGCGCTGGTTCACGGCCGAGTTCGTTGGAACGAGCGACGCAAGTCTGGCCAAGGTACGCGCCATGCTGCTGGCGTTGAACGTCGATGGCTACATCGGCTGCTGCGCGGCCATCCGCGACATGGACTTGCGCCGGCTGGGTGGGCTGATCGACCTTCCAACCCTTATCATCGGCGGGGACGCCGATCCCGCGACTCCTCCGGCTCACAGCGAAGCGCTGGCGGGCGCGATCCGCGGATCGGGGTTGCATCTGCTGTCCGCAGCGCACCTCGGCAATATGGAAAAGCCGGCGGAGTTCGCATTCGCAGTTCTAAACTTCCTGACCTCGTCGCCCGTCGAACTGGGCGCAGCGATGCCGACCTGACCCTTTCACCACCTGCGACGATCTCGATCCGGGCGGCACGAACCGCCCGGGCGTCCTCAGCCGCAGTTCTCCAGGGAGAGAATGTATGAAGCGAATTTCGACCTTTGCCTGCACCGTGCTTGCTATCGCCGCAGCCGCCCCAGCGTTTGCCAGCGAAAAGGGAGGCGGAGCTTATCCTAACGGCGCCGAGGCGCTGGCGATCGCTGCGCTTCCCCCACCCGGCGACTATCTGATCAACTACTCGAACTATTATAATGCGGATCGTCTTAACGATCGCGATGGCCACAGCAGCGTCCCCGACTTCTCGATTGACGCCTACGCCAATGTCTTTCGCTACATTCACGTCACCGATCGTAAGATCCTGGGTGCTAGTTGGGCCCAGCAGGTATTCGTTCCAGTCGTAGATCTCACGGTCCATGCGGCGGGGCAGCGCGATCACCGTTTTGGTGTCGGAGACATCATCGTCGATCCGTTTATCTTGGGTTGGCACTTCAAAAACAACTGGCATGTCGTGGCGGCGGTAGACACGTGGGTGCCGGTTGGTTCCTACAATCGAGATGATTTAGCCAACATCGGCCGCAACTACTGGACTTTCGAGCCCGTGCTTACCGCGTCGCACTTCAATCCGGCTGGCGGTCCAGAGGTATCTGTCAAGCTGATGTACGACTTCAACACGAAGAACAAAGCTACCGACTACCGCACGGGACAGGAGTTTCACACCGACTTTGCGGTTGCTTACAATTTCAATCCGGTGACCGTCGGTCTGAACGGATACTATTATAAGCAGACGACTGACGATAAACAGAACGGCGTTAGAGTCGGCGACAACGGATACAAAGGCGAAGCGCTCGCTCTTGGTCCAGTGGTTCGCTACCAAGCAGGTAAGGTGCCGATTTCGTTCCAATATCAACATGAGCTGTTTGCTCATAATCGCCCGCAAGGAAACAATTTCTGGCTTAAAGCGGCGTTCCGGTTTTAGACTAGAACCACGAGCTGGATCGTCACGGTTTACCTAGTCCAGGAGGGTGAGCGCAAACGCCGTTGATCGATGCCGGCGCACAGAAAGCTAGTGGCTCCTCTCGCCGAGATCAAAGTGCGGCGCATCGGTTATGTAGCGGTCGTCTCCGATCACGCGGACCAGATGCCAGTCGTTGACTTCTTCATCCACTGTCTCGAAGGCAAGGGTCAGCTCGCGGAGCTCGCCGACGCCAGCCCGACAGCTGGTTTCAGGAGTCCGACCCGCGAGATTGAATGATATGGTCTGCTCGCCAGCAGCCACCCGCTTGTTATCGTTCGAACGCCAGCTGCTAAAGGTTGGTTGCTCGGAACCGGCCGGATGTAATCGGCCAATCCGGACCAAAATCGCAATGTGAACGAACGCCCGCTGTTGGGAAGGCGAAAACGGGGTCGGAGTGACCGGAATTGGGTCTTCTCGAACTGCGGAGTAAGCTACAAGTGCGCAGGTATAGCTATTAGAACTGAGCTGTCCGAATGAAGCCGCTAGGCCTCATAGATAATCTAGTGTCCTCTGGCGAGTAAGTGTGGATCCAAATAATCTAGATGGCCGCCAAATGTTTGGATCATGATCAATATCGCGATCGCAACGGCAATCAAGCCGAACGAAATCATAGAGCGACGTGAATGCATAGCTGTCAGTCTCCCGCTCACTCCGGAACGCGGCGATACGCCCTTGTCGTCGAGCAGCGATTATAGTAGCCTTGCATCCGAATGCAAGGGAGAGAGAAATGCGGCACCTAAAGACCGGCACGCTACCGTCCGTACGAGCAGAACAGGGGCGTGCAGTGCAAACTGCGGTCGAAGCGATTCTGGAGGATATCGAGCACCGAGGCGACGCCGCCGTTCGAGACCTGTCGATCCGTTTCGATAACTGGGACCGTGAGAGCTACCGACTGACCCCAAGGGAGATCCAGGACTGTATCGATCAACTGGATTCCCAGGCCATCAGCGATATCGAGTTCGCTCAAACGCAGGTGCGACGCTTTGCAGAGGTGCAGCGCGCGAGCATGACCGACGTCGAGGTCGAGACGCTACCGGGCGTGGTGCTGGGGCACAAGAACATCCCGTTGAACGCCGCGGGTTGCTATGTGCCAGGTGGAAAGTACCCATTGCTGGCATCGGCGCACATGTCGGTCATCACGGCGAAGGTCGCCGGCGTCGCTCGCGTGATAACCTGTGCACCGCCATTCCAGGGAAAGCCCGCTCCGGCGATCGTCGCAGCGCAGGCAATGGCGGGCGCTGACGAGATCTACTGTCTCGGCGGTATCCAGGCGGTTGCTGCGATGGGGATCGGCACGCAGTCGATCGCTCCGGTCGACATCCTCGTGGGTCCAGGCAATGCGTATGTCGCAGAAGCGAAACGACAGTTGTTCGGCCGCGTCGGAATCGACCTGTTCGCAGGGCCAACCGAGACGCTCGTCATCGTCGATGAGACGGTAGATGGGGAGCTCTGCGCGACCGATCTTCTCGGGCAGGCCGAGCATGGTCCCGACAGCCCGGCGATCCTGCTGACCACGTCGGAGAAGCTTGCGCGTGACACGATGGCGCAAATCGAGCGGTTGCTGACGATCCTGCCGACCGCCGATGTCGCCCGCAAGGCGTGGGAGACGTACGGCGAAGTGATCGTCGCGGATTCGGATGAGGAGATGGTGCGGATCGCCGACGACCTAGCTTCCGAGCACGTTCAGGTCATGACGCGTGATCCGGATTATTTTCTCGCGAACATGAGCAACTACGGTGCACTGTTTCTCGGCCCACGGACTAACGTCGCTTATGGTGACAAGGTGATCGGCACCAATCACACTCTGCCGACTAAGAAGGCGGCGCGGTATACCGGGGGGCTATGGGTAGGCAAGTTCCTCAAGACCTGCACCTATCAGCGCGTCACAACCGACGCGGCGTCAGCGATGATCGGCGAATATTGCAGCCGGTTGTGCGCGCTCGAAGGGTTTGCGGGCCACGGCGAACAGGCCAACATCCGCGTGCGGCGCTATGGTGGCCGCAATATCCCGTACGGCGGCGTAGCGGCGCCCCTGGTCGCTGCCGAATGACGCTCCCGCGCACGCCCAGCTTCCGCCTCGATGGCCGGCGCGCGCTGGTGACGGGGGCGGGCCGGGGCATCGGCCTCGCCCTCGCCGCGGCCCTGGGTGAGGCAGGCGCCGCAGTGACGCTCATCGCGCGCACCGGCGCCGAAATTGAGGCTGCGGCTGATGCGATCGGCACGGCGGGCGGGCAGGCGGAAGCATGCATACTCGACGTGGCCGACCTCGATGCGGTGGCTAGCTTCTTCTCGGAACGGCCTGCGTTTCAGGTGCTCGTCAACAATGCGGGTACCAATCGACCGAAACCCATGCAGGACGTGACGCGCGAAGACTACGACGCGGTACTGGATCTCAACCTGCGAAGCGCGTATTTCGTGGCGCAGGGATGCGTTCGTCGAATGCTTGCGGAAGATGTCCGCGGTTCGCTGATCCACCTGGGATCGCAGATGGGCCATGTGGGTGGGGTCAACCGGTCGCTCTACTGTGCATCCAAATGGGGGCTCGAAGGAATGAGCAAAGGCTTCGCGCTCGACCTCGCCGCACATGGCATCCGCTCGAACACCATCGCGCCGACGTTCATTGAGACGCCGCTCACCAAGCCGTATTTCGAGGACGCCGCGTTCAAGGTAAGCGTATTGGCGAAGATCAAACTGGGCCGCCTGGGTACCGTCGAAGACCTAATGGGTGCGGCGCTGTTCCTCGCGTCCGACGCCTCGGCGCTGATCACAGGTACCAGCCTGGTGGTAGACGGTGGCTGGACCGCGGACTGACGCAGCGTAGTTTCCGACCACGATAGTTTTCTGAAACAGGATATCGCATGACCGACCGCATCCTCACGACTCATGTCGGCTCGCTGCCGCGGAGCAAGGCCGTGACCGATCTCGTCTTCGCGCACGAACGCGGTGAGCCGATCGATCCCGCGGCCTTCGATCGGGTGATCGGCGAAGCCGTAGACACCTGTGTCGCACGGCAGATCGCGGCTGGAGTCGACCTGGTATCCGACGGCGAGATGTCGAAGATATCCTACGCGACCTATATCAAGGACCGGGTCACCGGGTTCGATGGCGACAGCCCGCGGTCGGCGCCCGCCGATCTGGAGGCATTCCCCAGCTTCCTCGCACGTCAGGCGTCGAGCGGCGGGACGCCGACCTACCGCCGGCCCTGCTGCGTTGGCGCCGTCGCACTCAAGACGCTCGCGCCGTTGGAAGCCGATCTCGCGCATCTCACGCGCGCAGTGGAACGGCACAAGTCCACGGGCGCGTTCATGAACGCTGCGTCTCCCGGCGTGATCGCGCTGTTCCAGCCCAACCGGCACTATCCGACCCAGGATGCCTATCTGGAGGCGCTCGCGGAGGCGATGCGACCCGAATACGAGGCGATTGCCGCGACGGGTACGATCCTGCAGCTCGACAGTCCCGACCTCGGGCTTGGTCGGCACATGATGTACAAGGATCGTAGCGACGCGGACTACCTCGTCCTCATCGAATGCCATGTCGAGGTGCTGAACCACGCGCTGCGCAATATCGCACCCGAGCAGGTACGGATGCACGTCTGCTGGGGCAATTACGAAGGGCCGCATACCCATGACATCGAGATGAGCACGATCCTGCCCGTGCTGATGAAAGCCAAGCCGCAAGGGCTGCTGTTCGAAACGTCGAACCCGCGGCACCAGCACGACTGGCAGGCGTTCCGCGAGCTCGCTGAGCTCGTGCCCGACGACCGCATCCTGATCCCGGGCGTCATCGATTCCACCACCAACTTCGTCGAGCACCCGGAGGTCGTCGCACAACGCATCGAACAGTTTGCGGCGCTCGTCGGCCGCGACCGCGTCATCGCCGGTACGGACTGTGGTTTCTCTACCTTCGCCGGTTTCGGTGCGGTGGATCCCGACATCGTCTATGCCAAACTGGCCGCGCTCGCCGAAGGCACATCTCGAGCGAGCGATCGATTGTGGAGTCGTGCGGCATGACCCTGAAGCAACGCCTCGCAGCGGGTGAACTGATCGTCGGCACCTTCGTCAAGACGCCGTCGCCGATCGTCGTCGAGGTGCTGGCGCTGTCGGCCCTGGATTGTCTGTGCCTCGATGCCGAACATGCGCCCTTCGATCGGATCGCCATAGACGGTTGTGCGATGGCGGCGAGAGCAGGGGGCAAGGACCTGCTGGTGCGCGTCCCCGTGGCGACCCCCGAGCACATCCTCAATGCGCTCGACTGCGGTGCGTCGGGGATCGTCGCACCGCACGTCAGGTCGGCGCAGGAGGCGCGCGATCTGGTGCGGATGGCGCACTATGGCGCAGGCGGCCGCGGCTACGCCGGTTCGTCGCGTGCGGCGGGGTACACCACCAGCAGCATGGCGGATCATCTTGAGCGCTCGGCACGGACGATCGTCATCGCCCAGATCGAGGATCCGGAAAGCATCGAGGACATCGAGGCGATCGCTGCCGTCGATGGCATCGACGCCTTGTTCGTCGGGCGGGTCGATCTCACGGTCGCTTACGGCGCTACGAGCCAGGACGATCCCCGCGTCGTTGCGGCGGTGGAGCGTGTGTGCGCCGCCGGGCGCGCGCAGGGACGCCCGGTCGGCATGTTCCTGGCGCGCACAAGCGACATCGCGCTCTGGCGCGAGAAGGGTGCGTCGCTGTTCCTGCTTGGCTCCGATCACGGCTTCATGCTGGCGGGGGCCGCCGCTCTGATGGCAGCGGCGAAGGGCTGATGTTCGGGCGGGGCGACGGATCGCGCGGTATCGGGCCGGTTGCGCCGCTGCTCCTGTCGATCGTTTCCCTGTGTGTCGGGACGTCCTTTGCCAAGACGCTGTTCCCGGTGGTCGGATCGTCAGGGATTACGGCGCTCCGGATCGGCTTGTCCGCGCTGTTGCTTGTGGTGCTCCAGCGCCCCTGGCGATGGCGGCTGGACGCGACACAGGCGCGCGCCGTGGTCGGCTACGGCTTCATTCTCGCGCTCATGAACCTCAGTTTCTATGCCGCGCTGATCAGTCTGCCTCTCGGCGTCGCAATCGCGATAGAGTTTCTGGGACCGCTCGGCGTGGCGGTCGTCTATTCGCGGTCGCGCCTCGATGCGGTGTGGGTATTGCTCGCCGGTTGCGGAATCGTTGCGCTGGTACTGCCGGGGGCGTCCGGGCATCCGGTCCACGCCGTCGGGGTCGGGTTCGCACTTCTGGCTGCGGTGTTCTGGGCGCTTTACATCGTCGCGGGCAAGCATGCGAGCGAACGCGTGCCTGAGCGTCAGATCGTCTGCCTGGGATTGTGCGTTGCCTCACTGATCGCGGTGCCGGCGGGGATCGCGCAGGCCGGTGCAGCCCTGCTCGACGGGAAAGTGCTGCTTATCGGCTTCGCGGTTGCAATCCTGTGCAGCGCGCTGCCGTACTCGCTCGAGATTTTCGCGCTCAAGCGCCTGCCGAAGCAGGTCTTTGGAATAGTCGTCAGTCTCGAGCCGGCGGTCGGCGCGGCCGCTGCATTCGCCATACTCGGCGAGCGCCTCGGCATGACGCAATGGCTCGGCATGGCCGGCGTCGTCGCGGCGTCGATCGGGTCGACGATGTCGAGGCCAGGTGCCGGTGGTCCCGCGGTCGTGCCGGCATGACGGATTGACATAAAGCGCAGCTTCGCGTGCATTCGAATTCACGTATCAGGGAGTTTCGTGTTTTGCCTATTCCTCGCGTCCGCCATCTTCTTGCCACCGCCGCACTCGTGGTCGGCTTCGGAGCCATCCCCGTGGTCGCACAACCAGCGACGACGGAGGTCGCCGATCGCCGCTGGTGGAAGGAGGCGGTCGTATATCAGGTCTATCCACGATCGTTCGCGGACAGCAACGGTGACGGCATCGGCGACCTGAACGGCGTTACCGCAAAGCTGGATTATTTGAAGTCGCTCGGCGTCGACGTTGTTTGGCTGTCACCGCATTTCGATTCCCCCAACGCCGACAACGGGTACGACATTCGCGACTACCGCAAGGTTCTCGCGCAGTTCGGCACGATGGCTGATTTCGACACGATGCTGGCCGGCATGAAGGTGCGCGGGATCAAGCTGATCATCGACCTCGTAGTCAATCATACGAGCGACGAGCATCACTGGTTCACGGAGGCGAAGAAGGGGCCGAACAACCCGTACCGCGACTATTATATCTGGCGACCCGGCAAGGCCGGCGAACCACCGAACAACTATCCGGCGTTCTTCGGTGGTTCCGCCTGGACGAAGGTCGGTCCGGGTGACGAGCAGTACCTTCATTATTTCGCGGTGAAGCAGCCGGACCTCAACTGGGACAACCCGAAGGTTCGCGGCGAGGTCTATGACCTGATGCGCTTCTGGCTGGACAAGGGCGTATCGGGCTTCCGGATGGACGTGATACCCTTCATCTCGAAGGACCCGCGCTTCCCCGATCTGAACGCCGAGCAGCTGCTCCATCCCGATCAGGTCTATGCGAACGGCCCCCACGTTCACGACTATCTGAAGGAAATGCGTCGCGAGGTCCTGTCGAAGTACGACACGATGAGCGTCGGCGAGGCTGTGGGTGTCACGCCTGAAAAGGGACCGCTGTTCACGGCGGCGAGCCGCGGCGAACTCGACATGATCTTTCGGTTCGAGGGCGTGAACATCGACCGAAACGGCTGGCGGACCAAGCCCTGGTCGCTAGTCGATCTCAAGAAGATCTACGGCGACCTGGATCGTTCGGCGGGCACCGATGGCTGGAACACCAGTTTCATCGGCAATCATGACAAGCCACGTGCGGTGTCGCATCTCGGCGACGGCAGCCCGGCATCGGCAAAGGCGCTGGCGACGATGATGCTGACGCAGCGCGGCACGCCGTTCCTGTATCAGGGCGACGAACTGGGCATGACCAACTTCCCGTTCACGCGGATCGAGCAATATGACGATATCTCGGCGCGCAACCTGTGGCGCGATCAGGTACTCGGCGGCAAGGTGACGGCGGCCGAGTTCCTGCCCGAACTCGCCAAGACCAGTCGGGACAACGCCCGTACACCGATGCAGTGGGACAAGTCGGTAAATGCCGGTTTCACCAGCGGCACGCCCTGGCTTGCGGTGAACCCCAACTACGCAACGATCAACGTCGCTTCCGAACAGGCCGATCGTGCATCCGTACTCAACCATTACCGCGCGCTGGTTGCGCTGCGCCGCAAGACCCCGGCTTTGCAATATGGTGCCTATGACGACGTCGATCCCACCCATCCGCAGGTCTATGCCTATACCCGGACCTTGGGTGCGGCGCGGTATCTGACCGTGATCAACTTCTCGGCGACCCCGGCTGCTTATACCTTGCCGCGGGGACTGCAGGTGCGCTCGGTGATGCTAGACAGCATGGAGCAGGGTGTTCTGCCGGCCGTCGGCCGATTGGCCCTCAGTCCTTGGCAGGCAGTCGTCTATCGGCTTTGAACGAAAGCTACCTCCTGCCTAGGCGGGAGGGGTTCTAAACCGCGGCAGAGCGTGCCAGCGTTTCGGGTAGGCTGCGCCAGATCAACGCCGCGATCAGGAACGCCACGCTCGCGGCGAGCATCGCGACCTGCAGACCGAACGCGCTTGCAAGCGCGCCGGTCACGAGTGGCGAAAAGAAGCTGATGAGGCGACCCCAGTTGAAGATCGATGCAGCCGTCGATTTCAGATGCGGCGGGTACAGCTCGGCGAGCCAGGGTCCCCAAACGACGCTCGACGAGAAGCTGAAACCATAGACGAAGCCGACGACCATCAGCAGCGTGGGGATTGTCGGGACGAGCAGGTAGGTCACGATCGCTACCGCGGCGAGTGCGAAGCCCCACGAACCGAAACGCCGTCCCAGCCGGTCCGATGCCCATCCCCAGACGAAACCTCCGATGATGTTGCCGGTGAACAAGGCCGCAACCAGCTGCCCGGTCACGTCGGCCGGCAGATGGCGCACGTCGTGGAGATAGATCGTCAGCCAGCCGCTGAACGCCTGGTACGCGAAGAAATTAAGCCCGGTCAGGCTTGCCAGCAACAATGTGCGGCGCCGAACCGAGGGTGCGAACAGCTCGCGGACGGGGAAGCGCGAGGCCTGCGACGTGACGCGCGTGCTCTCCGGAACGACGAGATAGGCAAGTCCGGCGAGCAGCACCGGAGGCACGCCGCCGAGCCACAGGAGCACGCGCCAATCGTGATTGCCGAGATGGCCAAGCGCAATGCCGAGCAACGCGATCGAACTGCTGAAGGTGAGATTGATGCCGCTCGCGAGCCGTCCCCGCACGGTGGCGTGAAACAGGCCGACGTAGATTCCGACGACGACCGGAAAGCTGCCGCCGAGGAACAGCCCGAGGATGAAGCGTTGCAGCAGGAGTTGCGGATAGCTGGCGACGAGGACGCCGGCGAGAAGCATCAGGCCATAACCGACCATGATCACGACAAGCATGTTGCGCCTGCCGAGCCTGTCGGCGAGCTGTCCGATCACCACGGCACCGATCAACGCACCGGCACCCTGTGCCGAATAGGCGGAGCCGGCCTGGGTCAGGCTGAGGCCAAGGCTGTCGCGCAGGAACGGTCGCAACACGTCAACCGTGTTCCACGCCCAGCCATAGAAGAACTCGGCCAGCAGGACGAAGGCGAACGCGGTACAGCGCCGCGCGAAGCTGTGGTCGAACACCGTGTCGTCTACCGCGGTATCTGTGGCGGCGGCGATGTCGGGCACCGAAAGGGTGACGGGAATCTTCATTGCGACAGTTCCCATCACCCTCATCCGTTCACTCTCAGCGCTGGAACCGCAGGCGGAGACCATACATGCGCGGCGGGTTGTAGCTCGCCTGAAGCGATGTACCGCCATACGATACCAGCGTCTGGACCTTCTCGTTGGTGACGTTGTCGACGAACGCCTCGATCGAGAGCTGTTTGCTGTAGTCGTATGTCAGGCTGAGATCGACCTTCTGCCAAACCGGCGCGCGTGCCAGCCAATCGTTGAACGCCTGCTCGTCGTGATGTCCGGCGAACGATACGGCGGCGAAGGGCGTCAATGCGCTGTCGCCGCCAAGCTCGAAGCGGTACGAGGCGTATGCCGTGCCGGAATATTTCGGCGAGTGCGGAATGTTGTTGCCCGACAGGTCGCACGTGAACGCAATGGCCGGCTGCCCGGGGCCACCCGTGCCGCTCTGTGGTCCGCAGTCATATCCCGGTGCGAACACCCGACGTTGGCCGGCTGCTGCGATGGTGACGCCGTTGACGACGGTAGCCGACGTCTGAGTGGCATCGTTGACCAGGATCGATCCGCCGAAGGGCAGGGTGACGTCCTTGAAGCTGCTGTACTTGGCGTTGAGCAGCGACAGGTTCGCGCCGAACGTCAGCGCCCGTGTCGGCTGCCAGATGGCTTCCGTCTCGAGACCGTAGGAGCGCGCCCGCGCCGCGTTGAAGGTCGTCTGCAGCGTAGTCCCGCCGACGATGATCTGCCGGCTTTCCTGCAAGTCGCGATAGCGGTTGTAGAAGGCGGACAGGTTGAGCTGGAGCGTGTTGTCGAAGAAGCGGTTCTTAGACCCTACCTCATAGGCGATGACCTTCTCCGGCGCGAAGGTCGGCGCGCTCTGAGAAGCTGCGAGGCCCGCGTTGAAACCGCCCGAGCGGAAACCCGTCGAAACGCCGGCGTAGACGAGATTGCGGTCGGTGAGCTTGAACTCCGTGCCGCCCTTCCACGTCACTTCGCTGAATGACAGAGGGCAGTAGGTCGACAACACCTGCGCGCCGGCGGAATTGAGCACCGTGGCGGCAGTCACGCCGTTCTCCCCGCAGTTATTCGGCACGGCAGGAAAAATGCCGTTCGACGGAAGAGGATCGTCGATGGTGATCAGAGTCAGGGGATTGGCACCGTTCGGGGCGGTGGCAGGCAGGTAGAAATATCCCGTGGCGTTCAGATATGTCTTCTTTTCGTGCGTGTAGCGCACACCACCGGTGACCGACCACGCGTCGGTCAGGTGATATGTCGCTTGGCCATATGCGGCACGTGAGTACACCTTCACACGCTCGAACTGGTAGGTGCCGTTGTTCGCGGGCGCCGTTATCGGCGCCGCGAGTGCAGTCGACACGATAGTACGCGGCAACTGCTGGTTGATGAATCCGTTGACCAGATTGTCGTTGAGGAAAAAGCCGCCGAGTACGTACTCCAGCTTGTTGCCAGTGTTCGATAGAAGCTGCAGTTCTTGCGTGAAGGTATCAGCCTGCGTCCGCGCCTGATCGATGGCGATGCTCGACGCTGAGAAGTCGGAGTCGGTCGTACGACGGCCACGGTATCGGACATAGCCAGTGATCGATTTCAACGAGACGGGGCCGAAGTCGTAGCTGGCTGTTAGCGACGTCGATGCCTGGCTGAGGTCGCGGAACGGCTTGTAGTTGTTTCCGATCGTATGCCAGTCGCCGGGGTATTCGATCGGTACGCCGAGGTCCACGCCGGTACCGACGGCAGCGGAGGGGCTGGCAGTGGTGACGCGGCAGTCGGCAACGCCGTCGCGGTTACCGGCGCGTTCGTTGAGGCCGATGTAGCTGGCGTTGAAGAGCGTCTGGCAGGAGCCCGGATCGATATAGCTACCGATCTGCTTGTAGCCGAACGCGGATGCGCCGTTTCCGCCCTGGTGCACGTAGTCGCCGCGCAGAGTGGCGGAGAAGCCGCCAAGATCCCACTTCAGCGCGCCGCGGACGTTCTTCTTGTTCTCGTCGAACAGGTCCGCTTGTGAGAAATTCCTGTTCCTGACCCAGCCATCCGCTAGGTCGCTCACCAGCACGATGCGGGCGGCGAGATTGCTGGTCAAAGGTACGTTGACGAACCCTTCGTAGCGGATCTTCGAGTAGTTCCCGACGGTGAACGTCGACCCATAATCGAGTTCGTGGGACGGGGCGTTCGTGGTCACGACGATGTTCCCGCCGAACGTATTGCGTCCGTATAGCGTGCCCTGCGGACCACGCTGGACCTCCAACGTGGCGACGTCTGCAAAGCCGAGTGCGGCCTGGCTAGTGCGCGACTGGTAGATGCCGTCGATGAAGTACCCGATCGTCGGATCGCCTGTGACACCGTTGTTCGCGGTACGTACGCCGCGCATGGCAGGACGAACGTCCGAACCCGTCTGACCGAAGCTGAAGCCGGGGACGAATTCGTTGAGGCGCGAAATGTCGACGACGCCGCGGCTCTGCAGCGTTTCGCCCGAGATGGCGGTGATCGCCAGCGGCACGCTCTGCAGACTCTCGTCGCGACGCTGCGCGGTGACGACGATGTCGCCGATGCCCTCGGCTTCCGGTGCGGGCGTCTGGGACGTGGCGGCATCCGTTGCATCAGGAGCGGTCGTCTTCTGCGCAGGCGTCGCAGCGGGGACGGTCGTACTTTGCGCCGAGGCCATCTGGCCGGACACGGCCATGGCGAAAACCGAAGCCCCCGTAACGAAATGACGAACCGTCATGCTGCCCCCTAATTTTTGTTTGCTGAGGGAAGCTATCGCGACCGAAACCACCTGTCTACCGATTATTGCATTCGGATTACATCGCGTGCTTCAACCCGCAAATGTCGATTTTAGAGGTCAGTCGCGTTGTAACTTGTCGAGAATCCAGGGTTTTCCGCAGCCGAGCGTTAGACGGTCCTGCGATGGCTTATGTGACAATACCATCACAGCATCAGCGAAAGGGCAAGATTTCCAGTAAGAAGACGAACTTCTTGCATCCGAATTTACAAGGAAGGCGCGGTTCCGCCGGTGGTCAAGCGTATGGAGGGCCAGGTCGTTATCCGAGTACCGCGGATCGCCCTTCGATCAGCCTGCCGTTGAACAAGCGCCGTTCAGCGGGAAGATCAGGATCCTCTATCCGTTCCACGAGCATATTTACGGCGGCTTCGGTCATTCGGCGTACGGGCTGCCGGATCGACGTCAGGCGGTACCCCGCCCAAGTAGCCGGTCCCGACCCGTCGAACCCCACGACGGAAATGTCTTCCGGGATCCGCATGCCGAACTCCTCACGGGCCGCATCTATGACCCCGATTGCCATTAGATCGTTGACGCAGACGATAGCGTCGAACTGCGCTCCGTCGGCCAGCAGAGCCGCAAAAGCAGCTGCACCGCTTTCATAACCGTAATCGCCCCGTTCAACAGGAACGTCGGTGATCCCCGCCTCTTGCAGGCGACCAAGAGCAGCCCTGCGGCGTTCCTCCCCGACATAGCTGTCTTCAGGGCCAGCAACGATCGCGAACCGGCGATGCCCTGCAGCAAGCAGGCGATCGACGAGGAGGCGCTGCCCCGTAACCGAGTCGCAGCCCACCGAAGCCGCCTGCGCACGATCCGCGACCCGGTTGTAGAGAACGAGTGGCACTTCGCGATCGACGAACAGGCTTACCTGTTCGTCCGAGAGTCGGGCAGCGCAGATCACCCCGTCGACGCTGTGGCGCCATACCTGATCGATCACCTCGTCCACGTCGCTCTCGGTATTCAGAGAAAAGAGGAGCATCCGCAGGTCGCGCGCCAGCATTCGGTGGGACAGCTCGGCGAGTACTTCGGGATAGTTCAGGGCCGTCAGGCTGGATATCAGGACGGCGACGAGATTGGTGCGGCGCGAAATCAGCGCTTGGGCGAGCGCATTCGGCCGATAGCCGAGTTCCAGGGCCGCCTTCTCGATACGTTCGCGCGTAGCGGGGGCGATGCTCCCGCTCGGCGCGAAACACCTAGAGACCGCCGATTGGGAGACGCCGGCCAGGCGCGCGACGTCATAGGATGTCGCGCGGCGACCCTGCCGGCCAGACGAAGCATTTATTAGGGAACGTCCGTCCTTGTCGTCTTTACGCTCGGCCACTCAGCGCTCCCGTGACATTTGCATTCGAATTCATTAGCAGTATCGTCGCGTATCGCCGCACGGTGCGGCGGAGTGACGGAGGACAACGCAAATGGCCAATTCGGCGCCAAGAGGGTTCGAACACACCACCAGCTATGTCAAGGCGCCCGCCCGCGACTCGATGGTTGATACCGGCGACGTTGTTGCGATCGTCGAAAGCGTGCTGACGGACGTCCGCACCCGCGGTGATGCCGCCGTGCGCGAATATTCGATCAAGTTCGATTCCGCCGACTTGGACCAGTTCGAGGTAACCCAGCAGGATCGTCTCGATGCGGTCGCCGAGATGGAAGCGCAGACGCGTGCCGACACAGAGTTCGCCATCGACAACGTTCGCCGCTTCGCCGAGGCTCAGCTCGCCACCATTCTTCCGCTCGAAGTCGAGCCGCTACCCGGCCTCCATCTCGGCCACCGGGTCATCCCGATCGAGCGGGTCGGCTGCTACGTCCCGGGCGGTCGTTTCCCGCTGCTTTCCGCTCCGATCATGACGATCGTGCCTGGGAAGGTCGCCGGGTGCGACGAGGTCGTCGCCTGCCTTCCGCCCAACGCCCATCGCGCGATGATCGCAGGCTGTCATCTTTCAGGTGCGGACCGGATCTTCCGGATCGGCGGTGCGCAGGCCATCGCAGCCATGGCGTTCGGCACCGAAACCGTGCCGCGCGTCGACAAGATCGTCGGCCCGGGCAACGCCTTCGTCAACGAGGCCAAGCGCCAGGTCTTCGGCCCCGTCGGCATCGATCAGCTCGCAGGCCCGTCGGAGATCTTCGTTCTTGCCGACGGCACCGGCGATCCGCGGCTCATTGCAACCGATCTGCTCGCGCAGGCCGAGCACGACGTGCGCACGCGCGTCGGTCTGATCACAACCGATCGATCGGTAGCGGAAGCAACCGCGCGCGAAGTGACGCGACAGCTCGAAACGCTGAAGACCGCGGCGATTGCCGGACCGAGTTGGGAGAACTACGGCGAGATCGTGCTGTGTGAAGACGAAGCGGCGATGATCGCCTATTCCGATTATGTCGCGGCTGAGCATCTTCAGGTGCACACTGCCGATCCTCACCGGTTAGCAGCCAAGCTGCGCAACTACGGCTCGTTATTCATCGGCGAAAACGCGAGTGTCGTCTATTCGGACAAGACCGTGGGTACCAACCACACGCTGCCGACGATGGGTGCCGGGCGGTACACCGGGGGACTGTGGGTCGGATCCTACGTCAAGATCGCAACGCATCAGTGGCTTGAAGAAAGCGCCATTCTCAAGGTCGGGCCGCCGGCGTCTCGGCAGAGCGCCAGCGAGGGACTCGACGGCCACATGAAGGCTGCGCAGGTTCGCGTCGACCGCCTGCACCAGGTCGCTTCGGCCTGAACACGCTGCCGCCCCGGTCGATGACCGGGGCGGCATTGGTTGGCAGATCGTCCGCCCGTAGCGGCATCGCCGAACGCACGAGGTCCGGTCCGGCGCTTCGTTGGCCCGACCGGTTGGCTCTGCTTCGCCCCGGTCAACGCCGGGGCGACGTAACGTCAGCCGGTAGAACGTGCCTGAAAGATCGGCCGGGCCGGGTTCTCTCCGCCGCGAACCACGAAGACGACAGCGTCGACCGACGCCGTGTTGCGGAAGGCGTGGTCCAGATCGACCGGTACGGTAAACGTATCACCGGCCCCCAGGATGACGTTGCCGTCCGCCCAGCTCACTTCCATCGTGCCCGATTGTACCATCAGCACTTCGGCCTCGCGGCGCGCGTGCATAGGCACATAGGCGCCCGTTGCGAGCGTCAGCTGTCGCAGGTTGAAACCATGCGGCCACCACCCGGTAATCAGACCGGGCTCGAAACCGTCGTCGGTCGCCTGCGGTACGATCAGGCCGGCTTCCTCGACGCCCGGCGCCGCGAGCGGCGAGTTCGGGTTGGCGACAGCCTCGCCTGCTCGAACAACGCACTGCGCCAGTTTCTCCATTGGCGGTGTCGCCAGAGCGTCAGCCTGTTCCTGGGTCAGCCCGGTATCGAGTTCGACGTCGTCTGCCGACGCCTCGCCCGCCGCGGTGTCGATCAACCGTCCGCCTTTCGCAAGCTTGAGGCCATGTCCCTGAGCGGCCTGGAAAACCGCAGGTGCCCACGTCACTTTGCCCGGATCGTCCTGACCGAGAACCGTGAAGAGGAACCCGACGCCCTGGTCGACCTTTTCGAACCCCCTGAACATATGGATCGGCACCGATGCGACGTCGCCCGGGCCGATCTCAAGCGTGCCGTCTTCGCGGTTTGCCCCGAACAACAGGCGCCACGTGCCGGAATGCACGACGAACACTTCGGCAGTGTCGTGACTATGCTGTGAGTTAACGCACCCGAATGGCTGACGGGCGGCGCCGATATTGAAACCGTGCTTCTCGGTAATATGAACGTGCTGCTCGGCGCTTTCGGAAACGCCGGCGCCGATAATCGTGAAGTTCTCCTTCTCGGTCGAACCTGGGGTGCGAGTATCGAGGAACGCAGTCCGGCACGGCACCAAGTCGGCATAGCGGACCAATCGGTGGTCCATGGCATCAGGAGCAAGAGGCACGACGATCTCCAATTAGCGGGGCTGTTGCATTCGGATGCAAGATCGGTACGATGTTTCTCGTCGCTACACAAGCGAGCGGGACAATTCTGGATGAACGACACTAGCATGGTCGAAATTGATCCGCAGGCGCATAGCACGAGCGACGCTCTGCCCTTGGTATTGCTGCCGGGCACCTTGTCCGACGGCAGAATGTTCGGGCCGCTGCTCGACCGCTTGAGTCTGACGGATCGTGCCGTCAGTCATGGTGGCTATATTGGCGCGCGATCCATTGACGAAGCCATTGAAGATTTGCTGCAGACCATCCCGCCCAGAGCGATCCTGTTCGGCTTTTCACTAGGCGGGATCCTCGCTTTGGCTCTGGCTCGCGCTGCGCCCGATCGGATCGCAGCGATGATCTTGAGCAACAGCACCGCGCGGCCCGTCGATCCCGTTATGCATCGTGACCGTCGCGGAGAGGTCGAGCGCGTGCGAGCGGAGGGAATGTTTGCTCACGTGCAGACCCTCCTTCCGCAATACCTGATGGATCCATCCGCGATCCACCATGCCGAACTCATTCTTTCGATGGCAACGGTCAGCGCCGATCGTTTCGCCGACCAGACTGAATTAGCTCTGTCGCGACCCGATGCTCGACCTTGGCTGCAAACGTTGGGCATGCCTGTCCTCGTCATTGGGGGTGGCCAAGACGGCATCAATCCACCCGCGGTACAGATCGAGATGGCAGATGCGCTTCCGGCGTCCACGCTCGTCCTGATCGAGCGCTCCGGCCACTTCACGCCGCTCGAACAGCCCGAGGTCGTTGCGTCGCATGTCGCGACGTGGCTCGGTCAGGTCGATGCTATGAATATTTCAACGATCAAGGAGAGACAGCGATGAGTGACGCACCCTCAACCCCGCCGCGGGCACCGAAGACCGAAACCAAGCAAGGGGGTGACGACCCTGCTGCCGTGCTGCAGGTCGAACGTCGCGACTTCACTCAACTCGTGCCGACCGACCGCCCGCGCGTTCAGTCTCTGCGGGGCTTCGACCCCGAATATACGGATATCGTCGACTACATCATCCGCTGCACGCACCGGATCTGGGACGAACGCGACGTCGGCCTGATCTATACGCACTATACCCACAACTGCGTGCTCTACGGCGTGCTCGGCTCGGTCTACGAGCGCGAGAGCGTAGTGCGCGAAACGATACAGCGGCTAGTCGAATTGCCGGACCGTCGCGGTATGGCGATCCAGGTGATCTGGCGCGGCAACGACGTCGATGGGTTCTATACGAGCCACATGACCAACGGCACCGGCCGGCATACGGAATACGGCATCTGGGGCAAGCCGACCGGCCGGACCTATACTACGCGGACTGTCGCAGACTGCATGATCCTAGAAAACAAGATCTACCGGGAATGGGTCGTGCGCGACAATATGGGTCTGTACCTTCAACTGGGGCTCGACCCTCACGAGTTGGCAGACAAGCTGGCGCGACAGAAAATCGCGAACGGCGAAACGATGCTGCAGCTGTCGGAAAACCGTCGGATGATCGGGCAGTATCCGCCCGAGGCGCAGGCTGACGTATCCCTTGCCCACGACGATGGCGAGGCGGAGATCCTGCGCTGGCTCTACACCATATACAACCAGCGTATGTTCGGCACCATCGAGAAGGTTTATGCGCCGACCTGCCAGTGGCACGGCCCTCTCATGCGCGAACTCTACGGGCCGGCCTCGGTGCTTCACCAGACCATGCGGCTTGTTGCCCTTATGCCGGACTGCGTTTTCGTTCCGCAGCACATATGTTCGATCGACAGCGAGGAAGGCGGGCGCAAATACGCCGTGCGCTGGATCATGGACGGCCATCATCTGGGATACGGCGCATTGGGTGCGCCAAGCGGCCATCGCTTGTTCGTGATGGGCGTTACGCACTTTCACGTCATCGACGGGAAGATCGTCGACGAATGGGTGCTGTACGACGAGTTCTCGATGCTGGTGCAGATTCGCATGGCCGAATTGCAAAAAGACTTACCTTCGCAGTAAAAATTTTAAATGCACGGGGTCTGGCGACATTTGTCTGCAGGCCTCGCGGCATCAACCTTATCGATATATTCGGAAGAGAAGGGGGTGAGGCGCGACAAATGTTTGAGCGGTACGTGTTACGATGTAGCGCAGTCGCTTTTATTCATGACAGAGCGCTTCAAAGATTTGCTGAGGTGTTCCCGTTGGACCGGTATTGACGGACGTTGCGGTAAAATAGAGATGAACTAATGGCCGAAGTTGGGATTGGCAAAATTGTTCGTAAGCGTCCGTTTGTGGGTCTAGAGCGGTTTCCGGCCGATGTGAGTCGAAGAGGGATTCACACGGGCGCGCCGATCTGATTCAGGGTGCTGGCTGGATGGAGGCCGGCATGGATGGGCAAACCATTATCGATGGACCTGCGATCG
>Ga0308164_10001725_pt1 | contig 24051 bp, 18 predicted proteins | sample PhyTR2_FD_201031 | JGI IMG/M metagenome (GOLD analysis project Ga0308164, IMG submission 201031) | Phyllosphere microbial communities from UC Gill Tract Community Farm, Albany, California, United States - DLSLT.R2 | ecosystem: Host-associated > Plants > Phyllosphere > Unclassified | place: USA... | reverse complement strand
AAGGTACCGTTCGGTGTCAGGTTGGCAAGGCCGCTCGTGTCGGTGCCACGCGTCACGAAACTGGAATAGTTCGGCGTGTACAAATCGTACTGCGATCGGAAGAACGTACCATAGAACTGCAGGTTGCTAGCCGGTTCCCACTGGACCGCGCCATAATATCCACGACGCTTGCGGTTGCCCTCGGTTACCTGGATACCTGCGCCGTCGGGTACCGATGAGACCTGTCCCACGCGACCTGGGACGTTGTTCACATCCACATAGGGCTCGATCGACGCCTGATCGCGGCGGAACACTCCCTCGAACGTCGATACGTCGAAGAGGAAACCGATGTCGCCAATACCAGTATTCTGCCAGGTTTTGCTGAGCAACACCGATCCGTTGAAGCGCGCATCCTTCGCGAGATCATAGTAGTTCGCGCCCATACTGGCCGACAGAACGAATCCCTTCTCGTCGAACGGCATGCGAGTGCGCAAGTTGACCAAGCCGCCGATGCCGCCCTCGATCTCCTTGGAGGACGGGTTCTTGTACACGTCTACACCCGCAAGCAACTCGGAAGGCACGTCCTCGAAATTTAGGCTTCGCCCGCCGCTGCCCCCGAATACATCGCGGCCATTAAGCTCGGTCTTCACCTGCGAAAGTCCGCGGATCTGAACTCCCGAACCCTCACCAAACGTGCGATCGATCTGAATGCCGGAGATGCGCTGCAGCGCTTCGGATACGTTCTTGTCGGGCAGCTTGCCGATGTCGGTAGCGGTGATCGAGTCGACGAACTGATCTGAATTGAACTTCAGCGCTTGCGCGGTCGCAAGACTCTGTCGGAAGCCAGTAACGACGATCTCATCACCAGCAGGGCCGTTTGCCGTCGTATCCGGTTGAGCAATCGTTCCGGCGGCATCGGCAGGAATGGCAGTCTGGGTTCCGCTTTCATCTCGTGGCAGTGTCCCGTTGATCGGTGTACCCTTGTCCCCCGTAGTGGAGGTGGCAGACTGCGCTGGACCGCCGGAGCCGGGCTTGTCCTGCACGGATACGTCTTGGGCATGAGCAGATGTCGTCATGAGCGCAGCCGCGGATGCGCTTGCCAGCCATGGATGGCGGAAGAACTTAATTTTGGTGAAGAAACGAACGCGCATAATACCCTCTCGGCTGAGAGCCTTCACGGGCTCAGCATGGCAACAGGGGGTGACGCAAAAAGCAGCAAGGCTACCGCAATCCCCTCCCAGACACGCCGATCTTCGCTTCCCTGACGGCAATCGGATCGGTCCTGGTCAGCAGCGCTATCGAAACTGACATTTGCCGTCAATATTTAGTATGATAATTAAGCCATCGCCGTTAATTATGTCGCATTTATAAGGGCAGAAAGAGCACGATGGGCATTCGGCATCAGCCAATATCATCGGTCCTGATAGTTGGAGGGGGAACTGCGGGATGGATGGCAGCTGCCGTTCTCGCGAAAACTCTCGCTGGGGCCGGTATTGCGATCACCCTGGTGGAGTCAGAGGAGATCGGGACCGTTGGCGTCGGTGAAGCGACGATCCCGCCGATCCGCGAACTTAACGCGCTGCTAGGCATCGACGAGAACGCCTTCGTTCGGATGACGGGCGCGACGTTCAAGTTAGGAATATCATTCGAGAATTGGGGCGCAGTAGGGCAGAACTACCTTCATCCATTTGGTCGTTTTGGCGCCGAGATCGGTCCGCTGCCGTTTCATTCGTATTGGCAAGCCCTACGTGCATTCGATGAACCGACGGCCGGTCCGCTAACGTCCTATAGTATGTCCGCAATGGCCGCAGCCGCGGGCAAGTTTCGTCACCCAAGTCGAAATTCGCTCGGTCCGCTTTCAGATATCAGCTATGCGTTTCACTTCGATGCCGGCTTGTACGCCAAGTATCTGCGTGGTCTTGCCGAGTCCGGAGGGGTCGTTCGTCGGGAGGGCCAGATCGTCGACGTAGGCCTGACCGATGCAGGTTTTATACGTGACGTGGCGATGAACGATGGTGATCGTCTCGCAGCTGACTTTTTCATCGATTGCTCGGGTTTTCAAGGGCTGTTGATCGAGGGTGCGCTGAGGACCGGATATGTCGACTGGGGCCACTGGTTGCCCTGTGACAGCGCCCTTGCGATGCCGACAACGCGCATAGCCGATCCCGTGCCGTTCACGCGCGCGATTGCGGAAGATGCAGGCTGGCAATGGCGCATTCCACTCCAACACAGAATGGGCAATGGTCACGTGTTCTCCAGCGCGTTCACAACAAGGGATGCAGCCGAGCGCATCTTGCGCACCAGTGTGACGGGGGAGCCGCTTGCGGATCCGCGCCTCCTACGTTTCACCACGGGACGCCGCCGGAAGGCATGGAGCAAGAACGTGCTCGCGATTGGCCTTGCAGCGGGTTTCCTGGAACCGCTGGAGTCAACTAGCATCCATCTCGTCCAATCCGCTCTCACTCGGCTGATGGCACTGTTTCCGGACAAAGGCTTCGCGTCAGCGGACATCGCCTACTTCAACCGCGCTACCGAGCTGGAATATGAGCGCGTACGGGACTTTCTGATCCTACATTATCACGTCACGAAGCGCGACGACTCAGCGTTCTGGAGGCATGTGCGCACGATGCCCATACCCGATACGCTGACCGATAGGCTGGACTTGTATCGTAGCCGAGGACGGTTCTTTCCCGAAGCCCTCGATCTATTTCTGGAGCCGAGTTGGATCGCGGTGATGGAAGGTCAAGGCCTGCGTCCAACCTTAGGTGACCCGATGGCACTGGTCGCCGTCAAGCAGCTCTCGACGCTGCTCCCTCGCATCCGACAGAAGATCTCGGAGGTTGTCGGTAAGATGCCGTCTCACGTGGAATCTGTCACGAAATGCGTCACGGGTATATAGGTCGATACCATTGGCCGACCACGCTCTTGATCCGATAGAATTGCGATGGTTAGGTTGAATGGGGAAGTGCTGGGAGGTCGGCGCCGGAAGACCACTCATACTGGGTTGCGGCTCAATACGTCGGGTTCGAAGCTAAGCGATGCAGGGCCTCCAGCTGGCCGATGGTCACACATGGACGCGTTGAAAACGTTGTTTGCTACGTATCCCTTGTTCTCTTGCATCTGGGATATTCTTACGACCTGAACCGCGGTTTCTTCGTACGCGCAGTAGTCGCAAAGCTACGTCCGATCGACAAGCTGCGGTCTTCTGACGACACTATTCGTCGCGCTCGTATCAGCGGACAAATGCGCCGCCTCTGGATTAGGGGTTGCCCTCCAAGCCTCGAAAAGACATTGATCGTACAATTGAAGCGGCCGACGGCGTAGGCCGGGAGGGCCGGAAGGGAGGATCACGAGTGAGTAGGTGCATCAGGCTGTTCGCCGTACTTGGACTTGCAACTCTGACGATTCCGACCGTTGCACAGACCAAATTGCCCGATGCCGTTCCCTATCGGTGGGATAATGTGACCGTCGGCGGGGGCGGGTTCGCGCCCGGTATCGTTTTCAGTACGGCGGAGCGAGGGCTGGCGTATCTGCGGACTGACATGGGGGGGGCGTACCGCTACGATGCAGCGACCGGGCGCTGGGTCCCCTTGCAGGACGGGAACCCGGTCGGCAGCTACATGGGCGTAGAAAGCGTCGCGCCCGATCCGATCGACGCTGATGTCGTCTATCTAGCAGCGGGTATGTCGTGGCGGGGCGAAGCCGCAATACTGCGGTCAAGCGATCGCGGCAGGAACTGGACGACGACGCCAGTGCCGTTCAGGATGGGTGGCAACGAGGATGGCCGCGGTCTTGGCGAGCGATTGGCGATCGATCCGAACCAACCGTCGCGGTTGCTGTTCGGATCTCGGCACGATGGACTGTGGCGGAGCGTGGACAGTGGCGCGCATTGGACGAAAGTGACGGCGTTCCCGCTGGTCGGACTCGGCGCGCCTTCGGTCCCGGGAACGACGCATGGCGGCCTGTCGTTCGTGCTGTTCGACAAGGCGCATCCCGGCCGCATGTTCGTGGCGAGCACCGATCCGGGGGCACCCCATCTGTTTCGATCGGACGATGATGGCGCAACGTGGATCGCTATCGCCGGCGGTCCTGACGCGGCGATGCTGCCGGTCAAGGCGGTATTGGGATCGGACGATGTCCTGACGATCACTTACGCGAACGGCATTGGACCGAACGGCATTACCCGAGGGGCGGTGTGGCGGTACGAGGTCGCGGGCTCGCGCTGGTTCGATGTTACGCCGGACAAGCGACTAGACGCTCCGGTCGGCGGGTACATGGGGGTCGCCGTGTCTGCGCAGGATGCGCGGGTGATCGCGGTGAGCACGGTTGATCGCTACAGGCCGGTCGATACGGTTTGGCGGTCGACCGATGCGGGCTCGCATTGGGACGAGCTGTACGTGCGCAGTACGCGCAACGTCTCAGCATCGCCGTTCCTCAAGCTCGCAGGCGGTACAGCGGACTTCGGGCATTGGATTGCGGGTTTGGCGATCGATCCGTTCGATGAGACTCATGCGGCCTATGTGACGGGCGCAACAATGTACGCGACCGGGTCGTTTAGCGCCCCGGGCACGATGGCGTGGAAGCCGTGGACCTCCGGGATCGAACAGACGGCAATCATCACGCTGACCAGCCCGACGGCCGGCGCGCCATTGATCTCCGGGTTTGGTGACATCGGCGGTTTTCGGCATGACGATCTGAGCGTGTCTCCGGCGAAGGTTCATACGAACCCGTATCTGACGAACACGAACAATCTTGATTACGCGGGCATGGCGCCACACGTCATCGTCCGCAGCGGCAACACGCACGCTCGCGAGACGTCAGTGACGCTTGCCTGGTCGGGCGATGGCGGCACCAGTTGGCATTCGGTCGTGCCGCCAAACGCAACGCGGGCCGTAGGGCGCGATGGTCTGTCGCCGGAGAAGACCGGCGATGCGCCGATCGTCGTCTCGGCGGACGGCTTGACGTTCGTTGTCGGGACCCGTCCGACATTGCTTACCCGTGACCGCGGACGGACTTGGTCCGCCCCCATGGGTTTGCCGATCGAAACTCGCATAACTGCCGACAAGGTCGATCCGCGCACGTTCTACGCGATTGATAGCATCCATCACACTGTCTTGCGCAGCGGAGATGGCGGCTCCCATTTCGTCGCGGTCCGCGGACGCGGACTGCCCGCGAATCTAGCTGCGGTTAAGACCACCAATCGCGAACAACAGAACCCGCTCGTCGCCGTGCCTGGGCAGGCCGGCGCGCTCTGGTTAAAAGTCGGCGGCGACCTCTACCGATCGCAAAACGCGGGCGAGACCTGGACCAAGGCGAACGCTGATCTAGTTGTCGATCTCTATGGCCTCGGTCGGGCCGCTCCGGCCGCACATTACCCTGCAGTCTACGCCATCGGAAGAAGGAACGGCATACAATGTGTATGGCGGTCGATCGACGGTGGCACGCACTGGCATCGGATCAACGACGATCGGCATCAATGGGGACTGCGCTTCCGCGTAATCTCCGGCGATCCGAAGACTTACGGCCGCGTATACATCGGCACCGACGGGCGGGGGATCGTCTACGGAGATCCCGTCTTTGTGCCGCAGCTTTCCAAAAAGAAAGATTCCTGATGGTTTGTATGAAGCGCGTGCTCGCCGGGCTGGCGTTGTCGGCATCGATGGTTGCCGGCGTCGCGTCCGCGCAGACCGCTACCGAGACGCCGCGGATCGTCACCAAGGGCGGCCGTCATGCGCTGATGGTCGACGGGGCGCCGTTCCTGATGCTCGGCGCGCAGGTCAACAATAGCAGCAACTACGCGTCTGCACTGCCGCAGGTGTGGCCGATGCTCGACCGGATCCATGCGAACACTGTGGAGATCCCGATCGCCTGGCAGCAGGTCGAAGCGGTCGAGGGCAAGTTCGACCTGAGCTTTCTCCAGACGCTGCTCGATCAGGCGCGGGCGCACGACAAGCGCGTCGTGCTGCTCTGGTTCGGGACTTGGAAGAACACGTCGCCGGGCTACACGCCGGACTGGTTCAAGGCCGACAACAAGCGCTTCCCGCGGATGAAGATGAAGGACGGCACCGACCATTATGTCCATTCGCCGATGTTCCGCGCGACGCTGGAGGCGGACAAGCGCGCGTTCGTCGAAGTGATGAAATACCTCAAGGCGCATGATCCGCAGAACACGGTGATCATGGTGCAGCCCGAGAACGAGGTCGGGAGCTATCGCTCGCCGCGCGATTATGGGGCTCAGGCCAATGCCGTGTTTGCAAAGCCCGTGCCTGCGATGCTGGCGAAGGCGCTGAAGAAATCGAGCGGAAGCTGGACGCAGATGTTCGGGGCGCAGGCGGATCGCGCGTTCAACACCTGGCATACCGCGCGTTTCGTCGACGAGATTGCAGCGGCGGGGAAGGCGATCAAGCCGTTGCCGATGTACGTCAACGCGTCGCTTGCCGGGCCGTCGAACGTGCCCGACCCGACCGGTGTTGCGAGCGGTGGGCCACAGCAGGACGTACTGAATATCTGGAAGGCGGCGGCGCCCTCGCTCGATTTCCAGGCGCCCGATATTTACGACCGCGATGCGGGCCATGTCGCGCTCTACCTTGATGCGTATGCGCGCTCCGACAACGCGCTGATGGTCCCCGAGATCGGCAACGCCAAGGAGTTCGCGCGGTTCTTCTGGGCAGCACTCGGGCGCGGCGCGATCGGTTATGCGCCGTTCGGCATGGATGACACGGGGTATTTCAATTACCCGCTGGGGGCGAAGGCGCTCGACGACGAGACCCTCGATGCGATCGGGCTGAAATACGGTGCGCTGGCGACGATGGCGCGCGACTGGGCGAAGATCGCGTTCGAGCATCCGACCTGGGGTGCGGCCAAGCCAGACGATGGCGCGGGTCAGACCACGACGATGGGCGGTTGGACGATCGGCACGAGCTATGGCGAGTGGCAGTTCGGACAGAAGGACTGGACTTGGATCAAGTCCGAGCCCCCGGTCTGGGCGAAGGAAGCAGTCGGAGGGATCGCGGTCGCGCAGCTGTCGCCGAACGAGTTCCTCGTGGTCGGCGATCATGTCCGGCTGAACTTCGGGACTGCCACGGGTGGGCCGAAGAACGGCTCGGTATTTCGCGTCGAAGAGGGGCGCGTCATCGATGGTCGCTGGGCGATGAGCCGCGTGTGGAACGGCGACCAGACCGATTACGGGATCAACCTCACCACGCCGGTCATCCTGAAGGTGACCATGGGCAGCTACAAATAACGAGCGCGAAGCTCGGCGATATCAAAGGGATGACGACGATGAAGGCTTTCGGTTTCGCAGTGCTGCTTGCGGGCAGCGCACTTACCCCGGCACTTGCGCAAGGACAGGTCGCCAAGGGCGGTTTCGAGAAGATTACGGGCGGGATCGGCGTTGCGCCTTCCAGCGGCCCGGCGGGCTGGGTCGAGGTTACGGTGCACGGTGACGGGATCATCCACGTTGTCGCCAGCCCGACGCGCGTGACGACCGCGCCTAGCCTGATGGTGCCGACGCCGCCGATCACGGGTCAGTACACCGTGACGCGCGCGGGCAAGCGCGTGCTGGTTGCGACCGCGCGCGATACTGCCGAGGTCGATCTGAAGACCGGCCGCGTCCGTTTCCTCGACAAGGCCGGCAAGGTCGTGCTCGATCAGGCCGCGGCACCCGCGTTCGCCGCGACGAGTGCGGACGGCAAGCCGTTCGTCATCGCCTCGCAGCAGTTCAACCGCGGCACCGACGAGGGGCTGTACGGGCTCGGCCAGCACCAGAACGCGCAGATGGACTATAACGGCGAGGACGTCGAACTCGCGCAGCACAACATGGACATCGCCGTCCCGTTCGTCGTTTCGACGCGCAACTACGGCCTGTTGTGGGATAATGACGGGATCACCCGCTTCGGCAACCCGCGCCCCTATTCGCTGGTCGGCACCGATGGCTTGAAGGTGACGAGCGGCGGCAAGTCCGGCTTCACCGCGCAATATTATCTCGGCGATCGGCTGGCGGTGACGCAGCAGGAAGCGTCGATCAACTACCAGTATATCAAGGATCAGGCGAAGTGGCCTGCCGCCGCCAAGGCGCAGACGGTCGCGGCGACCGGCGGCCAGAACACCGCGGGCAATGCGGTCGAGACGCAGAAAGTCGTGTGGATCGGCGACGTGACGCCGGACGTCAGCGGCGTCCACAAGTTCCAGCTCTACGGCTCGAGCTACTTCAAGGTGTTCGCTGACGGCAGGGAAGTGCTGAACCGCTGGCGCCAGAACTGGAACCCCTGGTACGCGAACTTCGACCTGCCGATGACCAAGGGCAAGCAGGTCAAGGTGCGGATCGAGTGGGAGCCGAACGCGGGCTACATCGCGCTTCTCCACAACAACCCGCTGGCCGCGCCCGATCGCCATTCGGTGTGGTTCACCAGCGAAATCGCGAAGTCGGTCAATTATTGGTACGTGCCCGGCAAGGACATGGACGATGTCGTCGCGGGCTATCGCTCGCTCACGGGCAAGGCCGTGATGATGCCGAAATGGGCGTACGGCTTCTGGCAGTCGCGCCAGCGGTACAATACGCAGGACGAGGTCGTCGATGTCGTCAAGAAGTACCGCGACTTGAAGATCCCGCTCGATAACATCGTCCAGGACTGGTTCTACTGGCCCGAGAATGCATGGGGCAGCCACGAGTTCGACAAGGCGCGTTTCCCCGCGCCGCAGAAGATGGTCGACAAGATCCACGACATGAACGCGCGCTTCATGATCTCGGTGTGGCCGAAATTCTATCCAACGACCGAGAACTACAAGGAGCTTGCGGCGAAGGGCTATACCTATCGCGGCAACCTCGATTACGGGAACAAGGATTGGGTCGGGCCGGGCTATCTCAACACCGATTACGATCCGTATGCGCCTGAGGCGCGGACGATTTACTGGCGGCAGATCAAGGACAGCCTCGCGAAGATCGGCACCGACGCGTGGTGGCTCGATGCGAGCGAGCCCGACATCCATTCGAACCTGTCGATCCCCGAGCGGATCGCGACGATGGGCCCGACCGCGGCGGGGCCTGGCGCACAGTATTTCAACAGCTATCCGCTGGTGCATGTCGGCGCGGTCTTTGACGGCTGGCGGCAGTACAAGCCGGACGTACGGCCGTTCATCCTAACGCGGTCGGGGTTTGGCGGGTTGCAGCGCGAGGGCGCCGCGGTGTGGTCCGGAGACGTTGCGAGCCGCTGGTACGATCTGCGCGCGCAGATCTCGGCGGGCGTGAACATATCCATGTCGGGCATCCCGAACTGGACGCACGACATCGGCGGGTTCGCGCTGGAGGATCGCTATTCGAGCAAGACGCCGACCGCGGCCAATCTGGATGAGTGGCGCGAGCTGAACCTGCGCTGGTTCCAGTTCGGCGCGTTCAGCCCGCTGTTCCGCAGCCACGGCGAGGCGCCCTACCGCGAGATTTACGAGATTTCGCCGGAAGGATCGCCGATGCGGCAGTCGATGGTCTGGTACGACCAGCTTCGCTATCGCCTGATGCCCTATATCTACACGGTCGCGGCGGACACGTGGTTCAAGGACGGCAGCATCATGCGCGGCCTCGTCATGGACTATCCGAACGACGTGCAGGCGCGGAAGGTGAACGACGAATATTTGTTCGGCGACAGCTTCCTCGTCGCGCCGGTGACCGAGTACAAGGCACGGTCGCGCGCGGTGTATCTGCCGGCGGGGACGGCGAGCTGGTATGATTTCCAGACCGGGCAGGTGTATCGCGGCGGGCAGACGGTCACGGTGGCGGCGCCCTTCGAGCGGATGCCGCTGTTCGTGAAGGCGGGCGCGATCGTGCCGATGGGGCCGGTCACGCAGTATGTTGACCAGAAGCCCGACGCTCCACTGACGTTGTCGGTCTACACCGGCGCGAACGGCAGCTTCGGGCTGTACGAGGATGACGGCACGAGTGAGCAGTATCGCGGTGGGGCGTACAGCCGGATCCCGGTGACGTACGACGATGCGACCGGCGTCGTGACGCTCGGCACGCGTGAAGGGCAGGGGTATAAGGCTATGCCTGCGAGCCGGACGGTTCGGGTGCGGTGGATGACGGCTGGGCGTCCGCTGGATCTCGATGGGGCGGGCGATGCGACGGTGACATATCGTGGGGCTGCGGTGGAGGTTAAGCGGCCGGGTAAGTAAGGGCCGGGCTGGGCGGTCGGGAGCGCCTCCGTCATGCCGGGCTTGTTCGGCATCCAGGGTGCCGCGGACCGAGGCTCAGTCGGACCGCGGTAAGACTCCCTGCCACTTCCCGTTCTGCCACGAATGCGGGGTGTGAGAGCTACGTACGCCATCGGTCGTAACCATGGGTCCCCGCTTTCGCGGGGGAACTAGCCTCACATCTTCTTGCGGTCTGTGGAGTGTGCGGCGCAGTGGATGCCGGCACGACGGGTTTGTGCGGCGGACGTTCCGAAAAGCACCCTCCTATCGCCAGAAGACCCCCACCTCTGCGAAGGCCGGAGCCCATCTGGGGGACGGCGATAACGACGCAGATCGTTTCGTTTCTGCGACCTTTCAACCTGAGCCCCGGCCTTCGCCGGGGTGGCGCCTTTTGGCGATGGCGCTCCTGGAGTGGGGCTTATCGCGTGCGTTTCGGGCGGACCTAGATCAGCCCACGCCCCTCCAGCTTCAGTACGGGCACGAATTGCCCGCGCGTATTCGCCGGCATCGTCACATGCAGGCCCGTCGCGTCCTGCCGATGCGCAATCACGCCGCCGCCGAGCAGCGTAACCCGCTCAACCACGCCGCCATTCACCGTCCGCGCCAGCGAGCCGATCGTCGCCGCACTCTCGGGCCAACCGAGGAACACCGCGTACAGCGCGCCCTTGTTGGTCATGAACCGGATGTCCCTCGCCGTGAACGGCTTCACCGTCTCGTTCTGCATCCCCGTCGGCAGGATCGTCGGACCTTCGCCATAACGCCGCCACGGTCGCGAGCCGAAGATCGCTTGGCCATTGATCGCCACCCAATCGGTCATGCCGTCGAGGATGTGCTCGACCTCGCTGTCGATCGAGCCGTCTCCCGGCTGCGGCACCGACAGCAGCAGATTGCCGTTCTTCGATACCACGTCGGCAAGCCGCTGGATCACCTCAGGCGCGCTCTTGTAGCTTTTGTCGCGGAGGCGGGCGACGTTGTAGAACCAGTCGCCGAGGCAAGTGTCGGTCTGCCACGGTTCGTCCCAGATATGATTGGTGAACCCGCGCTCGACGTCCTCGAGCAAGCCGAAGCGGTGCGCCGGCTGGATCTTCTTCGCGGTGAGGACGACGTCGATCTTGCCGTGCCATTCGATCGAGCGGTTGTAATAGTCCGCGACGGATTCGAGCCCGATCGGTCCGAACGGCAGTTCGTAATCGTCGAAATAGACCATGTCCGGCTTGTACTTGTCGATCAGGTCGGTCTGGCGGAGCAGCCACTTCGCTGCATAGCCGGGCGCGTCCTTAGGGCCGTGCTCCATCCACTGGCCGTCGTTCTTGTCGTGCCAGTCGTTCATTGCGGCGATGCTGTTGATGCCGTTCGGCGCGGCCATGTGCGCGCCGGTGTAGAGCTGTTGCGGATCGAGGCCGTCCCACCATTTGCCCGCGCCGTCCGTCTTGCGCAGCGTCGACGCGTCGTAGCGGACGCCCTTCAAAGGCCCGGTCGGATCATAGGCGTAGCCGGTCTGGTACCAGTGCCAGGCGTGCGCGGCATGGTTCGAGACGCCGAACTTCAGCCCGGCCTTCCGCGCCGCCTTCTCCCATATACCTACGACGTCGCGCTTCGGGCCGACGCGGAGCGAGTTCCACGCGTGATAGCGGCTGTCGTAGCAGTCGAGATTGTCGTGATGGCAGGCGAGTGACATGAAGTATTTCGCGCCGGCCTTCTTGTAGCGTTCGATCAGCGCGTCGGCATCCCAGCGGTCCGCGGTCCAGCGGTTCATGATGTTCATCATGCCGGTCTTCGACGGATGGCCGTACGTCTTCAGGTGATGCTCGTACATCGGATGGCCCTGCATATACAGGAAGCGGCCATACCAATCGCCTTGCTCGGGCACCGCCTGCGGCCCCCAGTGCGACCATAGCCCGAGCTTCGCGTCGCGGAACCAGTCGGGATAGCGATACGCGCTGACCAGTGAGGACCATTTGGGCTTAACCGGCCCGGCGGCGAGCCCCATCGGACTCTGCGCGACCGCTCCACGCGCCGCGCCGAGCGCCGCCATGCCGGCAAGAACCGACCGCCTGTTGAAATTCATCTTCTGTCCTTACCGGCCGAGAGTTTTCGCGATCGCGGCAAGCGCGAGCGGCTTCATCACGGCATAGCCTTGTGGCGTCGGGTGGACACCGTCGGTCGCGTAGCCGGGCTTCATGCCCCCGTCCGGATTGGCAAGCGCTGCGTAATAATCGACATAGGTGAAGCCGTTCTTCGCGGCATAACTACGCAGCCACGTGTTGAACGCGACGATCTGCGGCGCGGGCTTCATTGCCGGGCTCCAAGGGAACGCCGCGGCGGGTGGTATCGAGGCAAGGATCACCCTGATGCCGTGCGTGCGCGCAAGTTCTGCCATCGTTACGATATTGCCCCGCACGGTCTCGATCGTCGCCGCGCCGGTGTTGCCTGCGATATCGTTGGTCCCCGCCATAATATGTACCGCCCGCGGTTTCAGCGCGAGCACGTCGGTGCGGAAGCGGACCAGCATCTGCGGCGTGGTCTGCCCGCTGATCCCGCGATCGACGAGGCCGCCGGTAAAAAATGCGGCATCTGCACCAATCCAGTTGTCGGTGATCGAATCGCCCATGAACACCACGCGGACCTTCTCACCCGACGCTACCAGTGTTGCGTTCTGATCGGCATATCGGCAAAGCTGGCCGAAATCTCGTGATAACATGTGCAGCTTCCAGCGATCCCAACCGACTCCGTCAGTCGGATTTAAATGGCTCGGGCAGGGGTTGATAACAATGCCGACTGGGTCGCTATTATAAGGGTCATTCAAAATACTAGTTTGTGCATTACTGATGAGTGCGCAACCTGAGTTGGCGAAAATCGCAGTAAAGATCAAAGTGTATTTTTTCTTCATATGACATTTGCCCTTAGATCATCAGTCAATAAGATAAATTTACAAAACGTCAATGGTATCAAAATAATTAAGCAAGCATAACGGCTTAGCTGGAGGGGCATTCTTAGGATTTTCCAATTGTAGCTCCCAATTGTCGCCCTGCGTCACAATTACTTGTCTAATGAGCTATCATAAAACTCTCGAATTTGTTGACACGGTAAGCGTGTTATCAGTCAAACGTCCTTCGCGTACTTCCGGTGAGCACCCTGGAGCGGCTAGGTGTTTAGTCCTGGCATCTGGTAGAGCGGATCGACGATGAACCTGTCCGGCTCTGACGTCCAGATCTTGGCGATGTATTCGTAAGGCGTGAGGCCACCGAGCGTTTTGAGCCAACGGGCGGTATTGTAGGCCGCCATGAGGTCGGCGAAGGTGCACCCGCAACTGCTCATGGCTCTCGTAGTGAAAGCGTTTGACGGTTGCCTCCTAGGTGTTTGATCCCACGGTTTGATGGTGCGATCCTTTCATTGGAATGGAAGGAAGCCATATGGGACAGGTACGTCACGGGAGCGCCACGACCACGCACGCCGTCAGAGCAGCAATACAGCGACCGCAAGCTTCGCTCGCGACGTTGAGCCAGGAACTGAGGATCAACCCCAAGGCGGTCGCAAAGTGGCGCAAGCGGGCGACGGTCGAGGATCTGATGACCGGGCCGAAGGCCCCTCATTCAACGACCCTGACCCAAGCTGAGGAGGCGGCCGTCGTCGCGTTCCGCCGGCATACCCCGCTGCCACTGGACGACCGCCTCTACGCGTTGCAGCCGTCGATCCCTCATCTGACCCGATCGGCGCTGCATCGATGCCTCCAGCGGCACGGCATCTCCCGCCTGCCGGACATCGAAGGTGACAAGCCGAAGCGCCAGCGCTTCAAGCGCTATCCGATCGGCTTCTTTCACATCGATATCGCTGAGGTGCAGACCGCCGAAGGCAAGCTTTACCTGTTCGTCGGCATCGACCGCAGCCGCGTCGCTCGCTTCCCTCAATGTCGGCGCCACACTGGCATCATGCGGCGTAGTTCGCGGTGGCGATCGATCCATTCATGCTTGAGCGCGCCGCCGATGTGAAACGCGCCCAGAGTATAGAGAAGGTAGGACAGGTAGACGTGCGAGGCGCCGAAACCATCGTGGACGGCGTCGCGCGTGGCGGGCGGCAAGCTCAATATCGTGCCGATCCGCGGCCATTCGAACAGTCCGAACAGGAACATCGGGTGGGTCGCCGCATCCTTGTAAGCCGAGTCCATGATCCAGCCGGTCAGCGGCATCGCAAAGATCAGCGCGTACAGCAGCCAGTGGGTCACATGGGCCGCGCCGATTTCCCATTTTTGATAGGTGGTCGGCATTGGGGGAGGCCGATGCGTCAGCCGCCAGAGCAGGCGCATGATCGCCAAGCCGAGGATCGTGATCCCGATCGACTTGTGCAGGTCGATCGCGGGGCGCACGCGGTCGTCGGCAAGATGTGGCCAGAGCCAGGGCAGGGTCACGTTGATGACGATCCCTAGCGCGATCAGCCAGTGGAAGGCGATCGCGACGCCTGTGTATCTGCTCTTCATCCGCTACAACCCGCTCCACCACCTCATGCCGATCCTCGGTCCTCGACACATTCTGCAATAGCGGGTTCAGCAAGCGAGCGTTAGGCGCTGGTCGATGCAATCCCTCTCGGCTATCTTTACCGCACAGTCGCCGCGTTTGTCGCCACGGCCGATCCCGCTGGCGAGCCGGCTGATCGGCCTGGCAGCCCCGCTGGTGTTCGTCGTGCTGATCGCGCAGGCGTTCCTGCGCCAGGGGCTCGCCATATGGTCGGTCGGGATCGCGTACATCCTGTACGACACGGCACTGCTCGTATTTACGGCGTGGCAGATCCGTAACCTCGCGCAAACCGCAACGCCGCCCCCGAGCGGCGTGCAGCCGAGCTTCGGCGTGATCGTCGCCGCGCATAACGAGGCAGGCGTGATCCGGCTGGCGATCGACCGGCTCCTTGCTCAGGACCAGCCACCCGAGGCGATCCTGATCGCTGACGACGGATCGAGTGACGATACGCCGTCCGCCATGGCGGCGGGCTATGCGTTGGCGACGCCACCACTCGGGAAACTCGTCGAGATCGAGGTGGGGCACTCACGGCTTCAATGGCTGCGACTTCCGCACGGCGGGAAGGCGCGCGCGCTTAACGCCGCGCTCGAGCGGATCGAGACGGACGTGGTGCTGACCGTGGATGCCGACACGTTGATCGAGCCCGGCTCGATCGCGGCGATGCGTGCCGCCTTTGCAGCGGAGCCCGAGCTGGTGGCGGCTACCGGGGTGCTAGCACCGATCTGCGGTCCAAGCCTGAGCGGTCGGGTATTCGAGTGGTTCCAGTCCTACGAATATGTTCGCAACTTCCTGTCGCGTGACGCTTGGATGCGGATCGACGGACTGTTGCTCATATCGGGTGCCTTCGCTGCGTTTCGGCGTAACGCGGTGCTGACGGTCGGGGGTTTCGATCCCGATTGCATGGTCGAGGATTACGAGCTGATACACCGGCTGCACCGCCATGCCCACGACGCCGGGCTGCACTGGACGGTGCGGGTCGTCGGCGGCGCGCTGGCGCGAACCGATGCCCCCGCCAGCATCCCGGCTTTCTTGAAGCAGCGACAACGCTGGTTTGGCGGATTCCTGCAGACGCAGCACTGGAACCGCGACATGGTCGGCAACGCGCGTTACGCGCGGCTGGGTACGCGGATGCTCCCGGTGAAGGCGCTCGATACGGTGCAGCCGATCTACGGTCTAGCAGCCTTTGCCGTGCTGATCGGCCTTATCGTCACTGGTCGCTACACGCTCGCCTTCCCGATCCTGCTCGTGATGATCGCCAAGATCGCGATCGACCTGAGCTTCCACCTTTGGTCGCTCGGCATCTACAAACGCTGGACCGGGCAGCGCGAAGGCTTGAACCTTGGCCCCGCGATTGTCGCCGCGATCGCCGAACCGTTCAGCTTCCAGCTGTTGCGTCACGCGGGCGCGGTCTATGGCTGGTATGCCTTTCTGCGCGGCGGCCAGACCTGGAGCGCACAGACCCGGACCGCGCTTGACCAGCGCGCTTGACGGAGAAGCCGGCGGTGTCCGACGACTACGCCCACGGACGAGGTTAAGTGGGAAGCACTGCTTTGCCAGAGCCGATCATGCCGAATCATCCGAAACTTCGGTCGAACGGCCGAACAGTTTCCAACCGAGCAGCCCGGCGATCAGCAAGCCCACGATAACCCAGGTCAGATTGCCGAGCAGGCTCGCGATCGTCTGAACCTGGTCGCTGAAGGCGCGGCCCAGCGAGACGTAGATCAGCAGCCACAGCACTTCGCCCGCGACGTCGAGGACGATGAACCGTACCCAGGGATATTCGGTCAGTCCGCTGGTGACGTTGATCCATGGTCCTAGCGGCCCGATCAGCCACCGGCTGAAGAAGATGCCCCAACCCGCCCATTTGCGCGAATAGGCTTCGGCCTGCTCGACTTTGTCTGCCCCGCCGATCCGCTTCGTAACCGCCGATAGCAGCGGCCGGCCGCCATATCGTCCAAAGGCATAGCCGGCCTGGTCGCCGACGATCGCCCCGGAGGCACCAGCGAAGATCACGGGCCAGAATGAGAGCTCCCCCTGCGCGACGAACGAACCCATCGCGACTAACGTCAGCGAACTGGGGAACGGCATGCCGGCCGCAGCGAGGATCATTGCACCAAACAGCGCAGGGAGCCCGTAGGTCGTCAGCAGTTCAAGCAGCTGGTCAGTCATTTGGCGGGCGACGCCGTCGCCGAAGGTGGCCGCATGAACGGTCGGGGCGGCGGGCCGGGCGGAGGGTAGGGCGGCCGCGCGTGGACGATCGCATACATCAGCTTCGCCTCGATCTGCGTCATCGAACGTCCGCTGTCCCGCGCAATCCCGCCGAGCGGACGATGATCCGGTGTCGGCGGGAGGTTCAATGCCTGATGCAAAACGTGGGGCGGGACGTGATATGAATGTGCGACATAGCCTATCGTCATCCACCGCTCGATCGGCTCGTCGCGGTGCGCGTTCCAATAGAACGCGTCGCTAACCGTCCGAACCGCGTGATAGCCTGTGAAGGCCACCACCACGACGAACAGCGCGATCAGGGCTTTTCGCCAGGGTCGAGTGCGTGTCATTCCAGCGCGATACGCGCGCCGAGTGCGACGAGCAACGGCGGCGATACTGCTATTTCTTCAACTCCAGGACGTTTCATAAGACGACGTCGCATGCACGGGCCGCTCTCGCAATAACGACAGCGGTTCGCTGTCGAACATGAATGAGCGTCCGAAACTAGGTCGTGCCGAAAGACACCTAAATGGTCACAAGTGGGTCTGATGATTGGGTCAGATCTCCGTCCGCTCTGACAGTTCCAGTGCGTCTTCGACATCAACGCCAAGGTAGCGGACCGTGCTCTCAATCTTCGCATGACCGAGCAGAATCTGCACCGCGCGTAGATTCCCCGTCGCCTTGTAAATGATCGATGCGTTAGTGCGTCGAAGCGATTGAGTGCCGTAATCCTCAGCCTGGAGGCCGATGCCGACGATCCACTCGCGAACGAGGCGCATACTGCCTCGTGCTCATGTGCTCCATATAATCGTTGCGGCTTGGGAAGACGAAGTCGTTCAAAGTGCCGCCGCGAGTTACAATCGAATTACCTAAATGACCGAACGAAATTAGAACGCGTCTGACGGGTCCTGAATGTCCAGAAGATGGGTCAAATGATAACCAGTTCACGCGACTTGAAAGGACAACATCTAAACCTCATTGTTATCGGCATTCGTGATGCGGGGATCGGAGCGGCACTGTCAAAGGCTTCCGGCATCAAGGCGGATATACCAATACTTGGAGAATGGCGCATCTACACAGTTTTCATTCGGTCGGAGATTCTGCCTCCAGACGGTAGACGAATGCCAGCGTGCCGAACAACACGACTGCCCCGGCGAGGGCAAGCGGCGCGTAGAGGCCAACATGCACTAGCAGTCCTGCGCCCAGCGCGGCGCCGGCAAAGATTGCTATGACAGCGCTGACGCGTCGCTTCCAGTTCGTGCCCGTCCCACCGGCGGCGCGTGAGTCTGCGCTGAGCCCCGTCAATGTCAAGGTGAGCACCGTCGTCGTGAGGTCCGCCACCTTGAGTTGCCGGATGGTGGCGTTTCGATATCCCATCGCGATCCCCGTCAGCCCGATGATCAGGTAAAGCCACGCTTCGGGCGATTGGGTGGCTACGTCGAACCCCAGCGCGACTATCGCGGCGGCCCAGAGAAGCGCGGTTTCCACGACGGCCGATGTCAGAAGCCAGCGCGGTTCCGATCCTCCCGAATGGACCTTTCCGGTCCGTCCTCCGACGAGCGCGCCGATCATGAAGCTCGCCAGCGCGGCCACGAAGGGGAGTATCTTGAACCCCGGCGCGCCCGATGCCGCGAAGCCCAGGAACACGATGTTCCCGGTCATGTTGGCGGTGAAGACCTTGCCGAGACCGAGCACGCTGGCCGCGTCGACGAGTCCCGTCGTGACGGAAAGCAGGAGTAGCAACGGCACGCGGGGGTCGGTGGGTGTAGCGGTGGTGGCCATGTCGATCTCCAGGATCCGTGTTCGTGCGAGGAAGAGGCGGTGTGGTCAGAACCGGAAATTGCTCTCGAGGCCGAGCATGACGATCGTCCGGCCGGAGCCCGTGTCGTCGATGAACCGCCCAGCGTCGAAGGCGGATAGCGATGTCGAGAGTTCCAGTTCGGGCGTCGCCTGCCAGGCCAAGGTCGCCTCGATCTCCTTGCCGATGAAGCGTGCCTTGGACGTGCCCGGCGCGCGCACGAGATTGCCGGGAACGTCGTAGACACCGTCGGCACGCGCGTATCGCCAATAGGCCATGCCGCTGATGCTGGCGGAAACGCCTGGCGTTGCGGTCATCGCCACACGCGGGTTCACGCTGACGATGTTCGACGGCCCCACCGGCGACAGCTCGCCGAAATATTTGCCTTTTGGAAACAGGGCGTTGAACGTGCCGAGCGCGTGGTCGCCGCGGCGGCGGTCACCGCTGACGATATTGAACCGCATGACGGCATCCGGTGCAAATGGGGCGCTGGGGAAGGTCCGTCCGACTTCGGTGCCGAGCGTCCATGCGCCGATCCGACTGCCGGCGAAGCGCCCGAACTGCGCGACGCCCTCGACGTTCCAGTGCCAGTCGCCGGCGGTTCCGAACGATCGCGCGCCGATGCTGTGACGCAGTTCGCGCCCTGTGCGTCCGCCGAACGCAGCGCGGGCATTGCGGTAACCGAGATAATAGATGTCGAGGCCGGAGAGCGTGGCGTAGGCGCCCCAGAGCGACTTGCGGCGCGAACGCGTGTCGTCGAACGACTTCGGACCCGGCTGTACCGGTCGCACCGCCAGCAGGCTGACGGTTGCCGCCCCGATCCGGACGATGCCGCGCGCGCCGTCGAAGGCCAGCGGCACGTTCGGGCCGTAGCGGGTGCCGACGAGGCGTTCGGTGCCGAGCGAGAGCATCTGGCGCCCGGCGCGGAAGGTCACCGGGCCGATTTCGACATCCGCAAACCCCTGGAGCAGGTCCACACGCGTCTGATCGATGGGGCTGGCCGAAGGTGCGACGCCTGCCGCATAGGCGATGATCGGCTGGACGAACGCGCGTGCTTTTCCGACATGCAGGTCGGCGTAGGGGACGACGCGGGCCCAGAGGTATCCGTCGTCGGACGCATCCGCATCGCCCCAAAGATTATCATGGTACTTCTCGTTGCGCAGGCGGAATTCGACTCCGGTGGTGAGATAGGCGTCCGCCGTGATCGGGATGTATTTGAACGGGCCCGTCCAATGGGCCTTCGGTTCGGCTGAATCTTCGAGCGTCGTCCAATCCTCGTCGTAGCGCGTGACGGTCAAGGTCGGCGGCTGCCACGCCTCGGTCTGCGCTGCCGCCGGGGCGGCCGACGCCAATCCCAGCAGCAGGAGTCTACGCACGTCTCGCTTCCATCTCGGCGACCAGCGCCGCCAGCACGAACCCGCCGATCAAGCCGAGATGTTCGAAGAAGGCGTTGGTGGCCATGAAACGCGCCTGGCCGGCGGGCATCGCCCAGAACGCGTTGGCGGTGATGGCGGCGAACAGCGTGAAGACGCCGAGCATCCCTGCGCCGAGCCAGACGAGCCGACCGGACAGGATCAGCAGCGGGCCGACGATCTCGATCGCGATCGTCAGCGCCGCCCACAGGGCGGGCGGGGACATGCCGAAATGTGCCTGCTCGGCGACCGCGGCGGTCCAGTCGCTCGCCTTGACGATCCCGCCGAGGAGATAGGCGCCGACGAGCGCGAGACGGGCGAGGAAGCCGGTCCAACGCCAGTCGAGAATGGCTCCGACGAAACGCGGCGTGCGCGCCGCGGTCATCGTGCGATCGGCGAATGGATTTCAGCAATGTAGCCGCCGGGGAAGCGAACGATCGCCGACTGCCGGTCGCTTTCGATATGGGGCTTGACCAGCGTTTCGACGCCGACCGCTTTCGCCTTGGCAAGCGTGGCTTGCAGGCTGCCCACCTCATAGCCGGTCACGTCGCGGCCATAGGGCCAGGGGAGTTGGTTGTCGGAGACCATCACGGTCGTCTTGCCGTAGCCGGATGCGACGCGGATACGGCGATAGTGCGTGCCGGGCCGGCTGATGTCGCCGCCATTCGCCGTCTTGTCGTCGGCAACGACCGTGCCGTGCGCGAAGCCGGTCCAGCTCTTGACGAAGGCGTCCGCGGCGTCGGGCGTGAGGTAGACGCGGTTCTCCGGCACGGTGGCCAGCGCAGGATAGTGCGGCTTGGCGGTGTGCCAGTAGATCTGCATGCCGACTCCGCCCGGCCATTGGACGACGGCATCGCGGCCGATCGGATCGGGGAACGTCATTATGGTGCGCGTCGCGCCGTGCTTGACGGCAGCCGCAACGGCCGCGTCGATGTCGGTGACGAGATAGCCGTTGCGCTCGCTGCCGAAGGGAAACGGGATCGGTGTGGTGAAGCCGAATACCGAGATCGATCCGGCGGGCGTAAGCACGAGTTGTGAGAAGGTCTTGCTGGTCGTCGGCGTGACCTGGAACGCGCCTTTCTTCGTACTCGTGCCGCCGAACGTCGCGGTCAGGCTGGCGACGAAGCGGTCGAAGTCCTCCGGCGCGACGTACACATGGGTCGTGTCGTATTGCGGGCCCACCGCATAGTCGGCGGACGTCGGCGCTTCGCGGGCGAGGCCAGGCGCGGAGGGCAACACGCCGAGCAAGGCTACAGCGATGAGCAGGTTTGTACGGTTCATTCTCAGTCTCCCCATCATGTCAGACCGCCCAGCAGCCGCAGCCGAACGAACCCCAGAAGCTCTGCACGTTGGCGACCGGAACCTCGCGGCCGAGCGCTGCGGCATGATCGTGGCCGTGTACCGAGCATCCGCTCGCGCATCCGCAGGCAGCTGCAAGTTTCGCCGAGGCTTCGGGCGTGCGGTGGTCGCCGCCGAACGTCGCGACCGGGGACCAGTCGGGCATCGGTTTCGGCAGCGATGGGGCTAGCGGGACGTAGTCGCCCTCGCCGAACACCACCTTGCCGCCGAGCAGCGTCAGGACGGACCGCAGGTGCGGGATGTCGGCTTCGGCAACGGTCAGGTAGTCGCCCGACAGCACGGCGAGGTCGGCGAGCTGACCGGCCTTGATCCTGCCCTTCTTGCCGACCTCGTTCGAGAACCAGGTGTTCTCGTGCGTCCACATCGCCAGCGCCTTCTCGCGGCTGACGCGGTTGGCCCCGGGGTAGAGACCAAGCCCGCCGACGGTCCTGCCGGTCACCAGCCAGTTGAGCGACACCCAGGGGTTGTAGCTGGCCACCCGCGTCGCGTCGGTGCCGGCGCCGACGTGGATCCCGGCGGCGAGCATCTTCGCGATCGGCGGCGTGCGTTCGGCGGCCTTGGCGCCGTAGCGTTCGACGAAATACTCGCCCTGATATGCCATGCGGTGCTGGACCGCGATGCCACCGCCGAGCGCTGCGATCCGATCGATGTTGCGGTCGGTGATCGTCTCGGCGTGATCGAAGAACCAGTTGATCCCGTCGAACGGAATATCCTTCGCGACCTTCTCGTACACGTCGAGTGCGCGGCCGATCGTCTGGTCGTAGGTCGCGTGAAGCCGCCAGGGCCATTTATGCTCGGCGAGCAGGCGGATTACGGGTTCGAGATCGTCTTCCATGTTCGCCGGCATGTCTGGGCGCTCGACGCGGAAGTCCTCGAAGTCGGCGGCGGAATAGACCAGCATCTCGCCGGCGCCGTTGTGGCGGTAGGTGTCGTCGCCCTGGCCGGGCGTGACCTGCTTCACCCAGCCCTGGAAGTCGGCGAGCTCCTCCTTCGGCTTCTGCGTGAACAGGTTGTAGCTGATCCGCAGCGTCAACTGGTCGTCGGCGTGCAGCGTCTCGATGATCTCATAGTCGTCGGGATAGTTCTGGAAGCCGCCGCCTGCATCGATCACGCCGGTGACGCCGAGCGCGTTCATCTCGCGCATGAAGTGGCGGGTCGAATTGAGCTGGTACTCGGGCGGGAGCTTCGGCCCCTTGGCGAGCGTCGAATAGAGGATCGTCGCATTGGGATGCGCGAGCAGCAGCCCGGACGGATTGCCCGCCGCATCGCGGACGATCTCGCCGCCGGGCGGGTTGGGCGTGTCCTTGCCGTAGCCGACGACGCGCAACGCGGCGGCGTTCAGCAGCGCGCGGTCGTAGAGGTGGAGGATGAACACCGGGGTATCGGGCGCGACCGCGTTCAGTTCGGCGATCGTCGGCAGGCGCTTCTCAGCGAACTGGTGTTCGGTGAAGCCGCCGACGACGCGCACCCATTGCGGCGCAGGGGTGTTGTCGACCTGTCTCTTGAGCATCGCCATCGCGTCGGCGAGGCTCGGCACGCCGTCCCATCGCAGTTCGAGGTTATAGTTCAGCCCGCCGCGGATGATGTGCATGTGGCTGTCGATCAGGCCGGGAATGACGCGTCGCCCACCCGCGTCGATCACGGTCGCGTCCGGAGCCGCCGCGCGCACCTCCTGCTCAGAGCCGACCACGAGGAACTTGCCGTCGCGGATCGCGATCGCCTGCGCCTCGGGGTTCTCGCGGTCGAGCGTCGTCACCTTCGCGTTTACGAGGATCAGGTCGGACATGGTCGGTCTCCGGTTGCCGGCTAGCAGCGGGGCAAGCGTCGCCGCTGCCCCGCCGAGGATGGTCGTGCGGCGGTCAATCACGCCGCATCGTCGTGGTGATGGCCGGGCAGCATCCCGAACACGTGATCGGTGCACGCCGCCCGGATCGCGGCGGCCTTGTCACGGCTCGCCCACAGGCTCTTCGCGAGCGGCACCGCCTGCTCGCCGAGCAATATGCCGGCGAGCCCGATCAGCGCGATCGTCGGCGGGGCCGGCGACCGGACCTTCAGCAGCGCATAGATCACACCGACGAACAGGCCGGCGGCGAGCGAGATCAGGTACGGCCGCACCGGATCAGTGCCCGCCTTCGGACGCGCCGAACATCGTCTTGGCGTAGGTGATGCCGAGCCCGTAGGCGCCGGCGAATTTCCGCGCGACGCCGGTGACCGAGTCGTAGGTTTCGGTCCGCGCCCAGTCGCGCTGTAACTCGAGCAGATACTGGACCGATGTCATCGGCACCGCGCCCAGCTGGATCATCCGCTGGACCGCGCGCTCATGCGCCTCGACCGAAACGTCGCCGCATGCGTCGCTGATGAAATACGCCTCGAAGCCCTGGTCGATCGCCGACGCAACCGGGCCGACGATGCACACGCCGGTCCACAGCCCCGCGAACACGATCCGCGTCTTGCCGATCCGGTTGATCTCGTCGATCACCGCGGCGTCTTCCCAGGTGTTCATTGAGGTGCGGTCGAGCAGCGGCTCGCCGGGGAACGCGTCGGTGATCTCGCTGAACATCGGCCCGGAGAAGCTGTCGACCGCGACAGTCGTCAGGATCGT
>Ga0308164_10001724_pt1 | contig 24060 bp, 25 predicted proteins | sample PhyTR2_FD_201031 | JGI IMG/M metagenome (GOLD analysis project Ga0308164, IMG submission 201031) | Phyllosphere microbial communities from UC Gill Tract Community Farm, Albany, California, United States - DLSLT.R2 | ecosystem: Host-associated > Plants > Phyllosphere > Unclassified | place: USA... | reverse complement strand
GCGAGCCGGCCTTGGGGTTCCCGCCCAATCAGCCCGCAGGCCGAGCGTAGGCGCGGTGCAGGGGGGCGCGAGGCATGGATGCCGAGCGAGGCACGACAGGCCAGGGACGGCCCGTCGTGGCGACCCCCGGAACCGCGCCGGAGCGAGGGAACCCGCAGCGCAGCGAAGGGCCAAGGGCGGGCGGGGGCCCCAAGGCCGGCTCGCAAGCAGGGCCACGCCGATTTCAAAACCCGCTCCAGCAATCGCCCAGGACCGCAAGCGCAGCCAGCGCCAGCCGTGAGGGCGCTGGCCAGACAGCAGCGCCCAGCGCCGATAACGGCCCGCACACAAAAAATCTGACAGTCCCCCGATACGTGAACGACAGGGGCCCGGTCACTCCAACCGCAAAACCCCCTCCAACGCCTCGCCCTCTTTCATCCGCGCCAACGCCAAAGGCTCTGCCGCATCACTCGCCAACGCCGTATCGATCACCCCCAGCAACACCTCGGTCGAAGCAATCAACAACCCATTATCATCCCCAAGCACCCAGTCCCCAGCCACCACGCTAATCCCGCCACAGTCGACCGGAACGTCCCAGGCACTCCCCGGATCACTGCGCAACTTGGTGGTCAGCAAACTGGTACCCCGCGCAAATACCGGCAGCCCCGCCTCGCGCAGCTCGACGATATCCGTCACCACCCCATCCACCACAATCCCCCGCGCACCCTGCACGGTGGCCGCGCATGCCGTCACCGTCCCCACGCAAGCATGGTGATGATCGCCCTGCATATCGATCACCAGCACCTCACCTTCACGCAACCCCACCAATGCCCGGTTCACCGCAAAGGCATCCGCATTGGCCACCCGCAAGGTCCGCGCGCGGCCTACCACCTTCACCCCGGGCACCTGCGCGCAAACCGCGCTGGCCACGAACCCGACTTCAAGAAAATGCCCCAGGGTCGCAAAGCTCACCCGCTGCAGTTTCTCCGCCAACAGCTGCTCGACACTCATACCCGCGCTCCTTCATGGCCGATCAACTCAGCCACGCAATCAATCTCCAACGACACACCCCACAACGAAACACACACCGTCGTCCGCGCTGGCGGCGCATGCCCCAGCACCTCGGTGTACACCCGATTGAAAGGCTCCAGCTGCGCAGGATCGGTCAGGTAGCCATTGACCTTGATAACATGGTCGAAATCCGACCCCGCCGCGATGAGGATCGCCTCCAGATTGCGCAACGTCTGGCGCACCTGCTCCTCGAATTCAGCAGGCTGCGAGTCGAAGTCCGCACCGGCAGGAATCTGCCCCGCGGTAAACACCAGGTGGCCGCTGATCACCGCCTGGGAGTAGGGCCCCACGGGGCCAATAGTACCGGGCGCGGCTGTAATGCGTTTCATGGCAAACCTCTGTCAAAACTACAAAGAGGGGCCGGCAAGAAAGCCGGGCCCAGGCATCAAGGCCGTGAAAGGGCCGGCGTCTCGGTCAAGTCCCGCTTGAACGTCTCCGTCAGCAGCAGCAACGCAATCAGCGAAATCACCGCCGACCCCATCATGTACCACGCCACCGAAGAGCCCTTGCCGGTCCAGTTCAACAAGGCCGTCGTCACCATCGGCGTCGCCGCGCTACCCAACAGCCCCGACAGCATGTACGCCACCGACAGCCCCGAATAACGCACCCGAGTGCCAAACAACTCCGCCAGAAAGGTCGCAATCGGCCCATAGTTCGCCGCAAACGCCGTCATCAGCAGCATGTAGCCCAGGAACACCAAAGGCAGCTCGCGGGTGTCCATCAGCCAGAACATCGGAAAGGCCACCAACGCCTCCGCCACGATCCCACCAATGATCACCGGCTTGCGCCCCCAACGGTCCGACAACGCGCCAAAGGCCGGCAGCATGAACACACACAACGCACAGGACGCCAGCACCACACTCAGCATCACCGGCCGCGTGAACCCCAGCGTCTGCGTGCCATACGTCAGGCCGAAGGCAACGATGATGTTGAAAGACGAACCCGTCGACATGGTCGCGACCCCGCCCAGCAGCACCTGCTTCCAGTACTTGCGGCAGATCTCCGCCAACGGCACCTTCACCTGCTCCTCACTGCTCTGCGCCTGGTGAAACGCTGGGGTCTCGGTGATGTTCAAGCGGATATACAAGCCCACCGCAATCAACAACGCACTGCCCAGAAATGGAATGCGCCAGCCCCAGGCCAGCAGATCCTCGGGCGACAGCAACGCAGCGATGGCCAGAAACGCCAGGTTGGCGATCATGGTCCCGGCCGGCACCCCGATCTGCACCCACGAGCCATACAGGCCGCGCTTGTTCGCTGGCGCATGTTCCACCGCCATCAGCACCGCGCCGCCCCATTCACCGCCCAGCGCCAGGCCCTGGATGATGCGCAGCGTCAGCAACAGAATCGGCGCCCAGACACCGATCGCCGCATAGTCCGGCAACAGCCCGATCGCGAATGTCGCCGCACCCATCGTCAGCAGCGAAATCAACAGCATCGACTTGCGCCCCAGCTTGTCGCCGAAATGGCCGAACAACGCCGCGCCGACGATGCGCGCGCCATAGGCCGAAGCGAAGGTGCCGAACGCCAGCAGCGTACCCACCAGGGCATCGAACGCCGGAAAGAAAATCTTGTTGAACACCAGCGCCGACGCCGTCGCGAACACGAACAGGTCGTACCATTCCACGGTGGTGCCGATCACGCTGGCCACCGCCACTTTCTTCATATTCACCGGCGCTTCCACGGGGGAAAGTTGCTCGGGTATGCACGCAGAACTGTTCATGCCTTATGTCTCCAAAATGAGCCTGTGCTCAGCGGATAATGTTTTTTGATTGGCAGATAGCGGGTAATGCGTGCGCCCGCGTCCGGGCGCTGGAATTCTTGTTCTAGCGGGCCTCGGCGGGCCCTTCACAGCAGCGGTAGCGGCGCCTCAGAACAGGCGCTCAACCACCGCGTTCAACAACACATCACAGCCCATGCGCGCATCTTCGGCGTGCACGTCCTCGGCCTCGTTATGGCTCAGCCCACCCACGCACGGAATGAACACCATGGTGGTCGGGCAATGCCGGGCCAGCAGAATCGCATCGTGGCCAGCGCCGCTGACGATGTCCTGGTGGGGGTACCCCAAGGCCTCCACCGCACGGCGCACGGCGCCCACGCAATCGGCATCGAAGGGCGTGGCCGGGCTCAACCAATGGCGCTCGATCTGCACCGTCAAACCCCGCGTGGCGGCCACGCGCTGAAAGTGCTCGTGCACCTGCTGCTCCATGATCGCGATCTGCGCATCGTCGTGATGGCGCAGGTCGACCGTGAATGTCACGTTGCCAGCGATGGTATTGCGCGACGACTTGGCGATGCCCACCTGGCCGATGGTCACCAGCCCCTTGGGCGCGAAATCCACCGCCAGCGCTTCCAGTTGCCCGGCCATCGCGGCGACGCCGAACAGCGCGTCCTTGCGCAGCGCCATGGGCGTGGTGCCGGCGTGGGCGCTCTGCCCCTGGACCTGCACGTCGAGCCAGCAGATCGCCTGGCCACCGGTAACCACGCCCACGGGCAAGCCGTTGTCCTCCAGAATCGGACCCTGCTCGATATGGGCTTCGAAATACGCGTCGAAGGCCCGCTGGAACGGCAACTCGCCGACATGCCCGGTGCTGTCCAGCGCCTGGGCGACGCTGATGCCCTCGGCATCGCAAGCGTCCAGGGCGGTCTGCAAGGGCAGGGCGCCGGTAAACACCGCCGAGCCGAACATTGCCGGGGTGAAGCGCGCGCCTTCCTCGTTGGTCCATACCGCGATCTCGATCGGCCGCTGGCTGCGCAGGCCCTGCTCGTTGAGGCTGCGCACCACCTCCAGGCCGCACAGCACGCCATAGATACCGTCGAAGCGCCCGCCCTTGGGCTGGGTATCCAGATGGCTGCCCATCACCACCGGCGCCAGGCTGTCGTCCAGGCCCGGCAGGCTCGCGAACAGGTTGCCGATGGCGTCGAAGGCCAGCGTCATGCCCTCGGCGCGGCACCAGCCCATGAACAGCTCGCGGCCGGCCTGGTCTTCAGCCGAGAGCGCCAGCCGGCAGTTGCCACCCTTGGCGGTGGCGCCGACCTTGGCCATGTCCATCAGGCTGGTCCACAGGCGGTCGCCGTTGCAGTTGATCAGGTTCATGCGTGTTCCTCTTTTCAGTAGCCCGTGGTGGGGTCCACCACGTTCAGCAAGGCTTCGCCGGCCAGCAGCCGACGGGTGTTTTCCGCGACCTGGCGGGCGATACAGGCGTGGGACGCCGCCGAGGCCATGTGCGGGGTGATGACCACACCGGGCAGTTGCCACAGCGGGTGGTCGGCGGGCAGTGGTTCCTGCTCGAACACATCCAGCACCGCGCCGCGCAATTGGCCGCTGGCCAGGGCCTGCTGCAGGTCGGCGATGACCAGGTGCTGGCCACGGCCGCCATTGACGATGGCGGCACCCTGGGCCAGGTGGTTGAAGGTGCGCGCGCACAGCACGCCCCGGGTGGCGGGCGTCAGTGGCAGCAGGTTGATCAACAGGTCGAGCCCATCGAGGAAAGCGTCGAACTGCGCCTCACCGTGGTAGCAGGCCACCGCAGCCATGTCCCGCGGGTTGCGGGCCCAGCCACGAACGGCGTAGCCGGCGCCCGCGAGGTCAGCGGCGATGGCCGCGCCCAGGGAACCCAAGCCCATCACGCCGACCTTGAAATCCCCCGCGGGCCGCTGCGGATGGCGCAGCCACTGGCTGTGGCGCTGTTGCGCAGCCACCCGGTCGAAGTCGCGGTGGTAGTTGAGCACCGTCCAGCGCACGTACTCGGTCATGCCGCGACGGTGGTCGGGGTCGACTACGCGGCACATGGGCACCTGGGGCCCGCTGGTGTCGGTGCCGAGATGGTCGACACCGGCCGCCACCGAATGCACCAGGCGCAACGCCGGCAAGCGCCCGAGGCTGCCCGCGAGCGGGTACCAGCAAGCCGCCACCTGGGCCTCGTCGGCGGCCGGATCGTCCAGCAGCACCGCGCGCACCTCTGGCGCGTGCTCGGCGAAGGCTGCCTGCAACAGTGGCAGCAGCCCGGCATCCTTGCTCAATAGAACGACAGTGCTCATGAGCAGTACGACTCCCGCTGGTCTTCGATCAAGGTCAGGGCGGCCTGCCAGCTCAGCTGGATAATCTCCTCGGCTTCGTCGCGGTCGAACTGCTCTGCGGTCAGGCGGCACACTTCCTCGCTGGGCTTTACCAACTGGCTGTTGCCGGCCAGCGCCTGAATCTGCGCCTGGCAGGCGCGTTCCAGAAAGTGAATCTCGTGAAACGCTTGGGCCACGCCACTGCCGGCCGCCAGCAGGCCGTGGTTGCGCAAGATCATCGCCTTGTGCGGGCCCAGGTCGGCGATCAGCCGCTCGCGCTCGCTCAACGACAGGGCGATGCCCTCATAGGTGTGATAAGCCAGCTTGCCGTAGAACTTCAGTGCGTGCTGGCTGATCGGCAACAGGCCTTGCTCCTGGGCGGCCACGGCCATGCCGGCGGCGGTGTGGGTATGGATCACGCAGCCCAGGTCCGGGCGCGCCATATGAATGGCCGAGTGGATGATGAAACCGGCGGCGTTCACCCGGCTGCGCGCCGGGTCGCCGTTGACCACCTGGCCGTACTGGTCGATACGCACCAGGTCGCTGGCCTTCATGCGGTCGAAGATCACCCCGTAGCGGTTGATCAGGAAATGGTGCTCGGGCCCGGGAATACGCAGGGTGATATGGGTGTCGATCAAGTCGGTCATGCGAAAGTGCGCGACCAGCCGGTACAGCGCGGCCAGTTCGCAACGCGCTTGCCATTCCACGGGGTCGATGTTGTGTGGCTGATGCATGGAAGCTCCTGGTTAAAGTGCGGGCTGGGGCAGGGCGCTGTGTTCGCCACGCAGGCGCGCCAGGCCGCATACGCCGAACAGCGAGATGCCCGCCAGCAGGCTGAAGAACAACGCCAGCGGCAACCACTGGCCGGCGAATTGCGAGGCCAGCAGGGTGCCGATGATCGGCGTGGTGCCGCCGGCGATGGCGCAGATCAACTGGTAGGCCAGGGAAATGCCGCTGTAGCGCAAATGGGTGGGGAAGGCCTGGGCCATGTAGCCAGCAATCACCGCGTACAGCGCCGACAGGGTGACCACGGCCATGGCGATGCCGAGGGTCATCAACACCAGGTTCTGGGTGCCTACCAGCAGGAACATCGGGTAGGGCATGGCCATCGACAGCAGCGCCGCCAGCATCAGGAAGCGGCCTTCGCCAACGCGCTCGGCCAGCAGTGCGCTGAGCGGCTGCGAGATGAACTGCAGCAGGGTCACCACGAACAGGCAGTCGAGAATGGTCGCCCGCGAGATGCCCTGGTACTGGGTGACGTAGGTGATCATGAAGGTGTTGGTGAAGAAGAACCCAGCCGAGCCGATGGTCACCGCGCAGGCGGCGAACAGGATCTGCCGCCAGCAGGTGCGAATCACCTCGGCCACTGGGTAGCGGGCAGTGCTGCCAGTCTGGGCCACTGCCTTGAATTCAGGCGACTCTTCTACGCCGAAGCGGATGAACAGGCCGATCAGCATCAGCACGCCACTGGCCAGGAACGGCAAGCGCCACCCCCAGTCGGCGAACTGCTCGGGCGACAGCGAGGTCACCAGGCGAAAGGCGATCAGCGCCAGCAGCAGGCCCGCCGGGCTACCCAGTTGGGCGAACGAGGCGTAGAAGGTCTTGCGTTTGGCCGGGGCGTGCTCGCTGGCCATCAGCACCGCGCCGCCCCATTCGCCGCCCACCGAGATGCCCTGGATGATGCGCAGCACCACCAGGCCGATCGGCGCCCAGATGCCCGCGGTGGCGTAGCTGGGCAGCAGGCCGATGCCGGTGGTGGCCAGGCCCATCAGCACGATGGTCAGCAGCAGCATTTTCTTGCGCCCGAGGCGGTCGCCCAGGTGGCCGAAGACCATGCCCGCCAGCGGCCGGGCGATAAAGCCCACGGCGAAGGTGCCGAAGGCCGCCAGGGTACTGAGCGCCGGGTTGCCGGAGGGAAAGAACACCTGGCCGAGGATCAACGCCGCGGCCGTGGCATAAATATAGAAATCGTAGAACTCGATGGTGGTGCCCACGAAGGCGGCAGCCGCCGCGCGCCGCGGCTGGGTCGATGAAGTGCGCATACAAGGCCCTTGTGTTCTTGGTGTTGTGGCAGGGTTCAAGGCGAATCACGGCGCGCTCTGTGGCGCTTGTTGGCTTTATCCCTTACCCTCCATGATTAATCAATTTGCTAATACTTATTCCAAGTATTAGTGGTGCTACTAATGGTGCGCGATGGGCGATCTGGATCAACTGCACGACAACCCGAAGTGGCAGGGCCGGCGTTTTCTCAATGATCGGCTGGACTGGAACCTGCTGCGCACCTACCTGGTGATCGGCGAGGAAAAAAGCATCAGCCGCGCGGCGGCGCGCCTGTTCATCACCCAGTCGGCGGTCAGCCAGTCGCTCAAGCGCCTGGAAGAACAGCTCGAGTGCACCCTGATTTTGCGCCGCGGCCCGCGCTTCGACCTGTCGCCCGCCGGCGAGGAAGTACTGCGCATCGCCGAGGAGATCTACGGCAACGTTTCGCGTCTGGCGGCGACGGTGAACAATCCCGAAGACGATATCGTCGGCAAGGTGCGCATCCTGTCCATCAGCCTGGTGCAGTCGCCTTTGTACGATGAATTCCTCGCGCAATTTCACCAGGACCACCCGCGGGTGGAGGTGGAAGTGGAAGTGATGCGCAGCTCGGATATCCAGAGTTCCCTGAGCCAGAAGACCGCCACCGTGGGGCTGGGCCTGTGCCGTTTTCCGCAGCCCAAGTTGGAACGCCAGCGCCTGCTGCGCCAGCGCTACGCCTTCTTCTGTGGCAAGCGCCATCGGCTGTTCGGCCAGCGTGGGCTGCCGATGGAGGCGTTGCTGGGGGAGAATTTCGTCAGCTTCACCAGCGACCAGATCGGCGGCAACCTGTCACCGCTCACGGTGTTTCGTGACCAGCAGGGGTTTACCGGCAAGATCGTCGCCTCGTCGGCGAGCTTCGATGAAATCCGCCGGTTGATCATCGCCGGTTACGGCATCGGCTGCCTGCCCGAGCACCTGGTGGATATCGACCTGCACAACGGCTTGATCTGGCGCCTGCCGCCGGCAGAGGGCGTGGCGGATGTGGACGTGTTCCTGCTGTGGAACCGCGAACAGCGCATGAACCGCGCCGAGACGGTGTTTCTCCAGGCCTTTCAGCGGGTCCTGGCGGACGCCGAGAACAGCCTGGAGGGATGAGGCTCAAGCCAGCTCTTGCACCAGGGTTGCGATCAACTCCGCCGCCGGCAACGCGCGTGCTAACGGCGCCCCCTGGCCGGCCCATTGCGCGGCAAAGTCCTGGGAACCCTTGGCGCTGGCCGCGGCATGCAGGGCCTTGGCGGCGTCGTAGGCCAGCGGATATTCAGCAGCCAATGGCACGGCATGGCCACTGCTTTCCAGATACAGGCGGTTGGGCAGCCCACGGGCCGAGCGCCCCGACAGGTAGCGGGTGATGCGCGTGTTGTGGGCATCGGGGCTTTGCAGGCGCGCCCGATGCTCGGCGGTGGCCGAGGACTCCGGGCAGAGGATGAACGCCGTGCCCATCTGCACTGCCTCGGCGCCCAGGGCCAGGGCGGCCTTGATCCCGGCGCCATCCATGATGCCCCCGGCGGCGATGAGCGGCAGGTCCACCGCGGCTGCGATCAGGCGGGTGAGGGCGAGCACCCCCAGTTGGGCGTCCTGGCCCGGTTCGTCATCGAACACGCCGCGGTGGCCGCCGGCTTCCTGGCCCTGGGCAACGATGGCCTGCACGCCCGCCTGTTGCAGCTGCTGCGCTTCCGCCACGCGGGTGGCGCAGCCCAAGGTGTGGATGCCGGCCGCCTTCAGCTCGGCGATCCAGCCCGCCGGTGGCACGCCGAAGTGAAAGCTGACCACGGCGGGGCGTTCTTCGAGCAGCATGTCGAGCATGACGCGGTCGTCGATAAAGCTCTTGTAGATCTCTTTCAGCGCCTCGGGCGGCGTGGTCTCTAGTTCGGCGAACAGGCTGCCGAGATGCTGCAGCCAGGCCTGGTTGCGGGCGTGGTCGAAAGCCGCCGGGCGATGGCAGAACAGGTTGACGTTGAACGGCTGTGTGGTCAGGGCGCGCGTCTGCCGGATCGCCTCGCGGCCTTGTTCCGGCGTGCTCGCGCCCAGGCCGATGGAGCCTAGGGCCCCGGCGTTGCTGACTGCCGCCGCTAGTGTCGGGTTGGAGACGCCGACCATGGGCGCCTGGATGATCGGGTAGCGAATACCCAGCTGCGATAGAAACATGTGCTGCCTCTCCATGGATTCAGTACGCCTGAGTATTGACCACGACACGGCCGCGAATGCGCCCGGCCAGCAGGTCGTCGGCGGCGGCGATGGCGGCCGACAGGGGGATTTCCCGGGTCAGGGTCTCCAGCAGCTGGTAGTCCAGCTCCGCTTCGAGCCGTGCCCAGGCCGCTATCCGTTCTTCATAGGGGCGGGTCACGCTGTTGATGCCCAGCAGGCTGACCCCGCGCAGAATGAACGGCGCCACCGAGGCCGGAAAATCCATGCCCTGGGCCAGCCCGCACGCCGCCACCCAGCCGTCGGCGCGGGTCTGGGCGCAGACGTTGGCCAGGGTATGGCTGCCCACCGAATCGATGGCCGCGATCCACCGCTCCTTGCCTAGCGGCCTGCCCGGTTCCGACAGCGTAGCGCGGTCGAGCACTTCCTTGGCGCCGAGGCGCTGCAAGTGTTCCTGCTGATCCAGCCGGCCCGTGGCGGCGATCACGTGATAACCGCGCGCCGCCAGCAAGGCGATGGCGATACTGCCAACGCCGCCGTTGGCGCCGGTCACCAGTACCGGGCCCCGCTCAGGCGTGAGCCCGGCGCGTTCGAGGGCGATCAGGCTGAGCATGGAGGTGTAACCGGCGGTGCCGATGGCCATCGCCTGCCGTTCGCTGATGCCCGCAGGCAGTGGAATCAGCCAGTCGCCCTTGACCTGGGCCCTTTGCGCCAGTCCACCCCAGTGGCTTTCGCCGACGCCCCAGCCGTTCAGCAGCACACGGTCACCGGCCTGGTAACGCGGGTGTTCGCTGTGCTCGACCGTGCCGGCGAAGTCGATGCCGGGCACCATGGGCAAGCTTTTGGCGATCGGGCTCTTGCCGGTAATGGCCAAGGCGTCCTTATAGTTCAAGGTGCTGTAGGCGACCCGCACACGCACATCGCCGGCCGGTAATTGTGCTTCATCAAGGCTGGCCAGTTGTACCTGGTGTTGCCCGTCGGGTTTGTCGAGAACGATGGCTTCGAACATGGCGACTCCTTTTAGACCGGTTGTCTCTAAATGGTTGATAAAAAATCAGCGCCCCAGGCTTGAGAGGAAACCCTGATAGAAAACCTTGAGTGGCTGGTCGTTTTCCACCAGACGGGCGCGCAATATCGCCCCCTCCCAGCCGACCCAGAAAAACGCCGCGGCCACGTCGCAATCCACTGCCACGCCAACCTGGCCCTGGCTGTGGGCCTCGCGCGGCCCTTCGCTGGCGCTTTTATGCGCTGGGCGGGCTTCACGTTGCAGCCGGCGCGGTTTCATTGCAGGGGACGGGCTGAAGCAGCTGGTCAAGCCAGCCGGGCGAGATTAACAGTGTGCGGCGCGGCGCCGTGCGCTACTGTTGTTATTTCTTGCCAGTAGAAGATCTATCGATGCCAGAAGGCTTCCCGTCGCTGCCGCCGCTCAACGCCCTCAAGGTGTTCGAGGTGGTCGCCAGGCATCTCAACTTCCGCCTCGCCGCCGACGAGCTGGGCGTCACCCAGGCCGCGGTGGCGCAGCAAGTGCGTGGGCTTGAGGCCAGCCTCGGCATCAAGCTGTTCGAGCGCCTGCCCCGGGGGCTGGCCCTGACCCACGCGGGCCGGGGCTACGGCGCCAGCGTGCGCAAGGCCTTCGAACTGCTGACCGAGGCCACCCAGATGCTGCGCCCCGAGCCCTCGCACCTGACCGTCAGCGTCACGCCCACCTTCGCGTCGAAATGGCTGATTCCCAAACTCGGGCGCTTTACCGATGCTCATCCGGACATCGACCTGCGGGTGCTGGCCAGCGATCGCCTGTCTCATTTCCAGACCGATGCCGTGGATATCGCCGTGCGCTACGGGCGGCCGCCGTTCGGGCCGGGGCTCAACGTCGAGCGCCTGCTCGATCAGCGGATCATCGCGGTGGGCAGCCCAGGCCTGCTGGACGCCCTCGGCAAACCGGAGAGTTTCGAGCACCTGCAGCGCTACCTGTTGCTGCACGATGCCCACAATTTCTGGCCGCAATTCATCGCCCAGGTGTTCGCCGACCCGGTCCAGGCGGTACCGAAAAACGTGCGCTTCAACCAGACCTCCCTGGCCATCGAAGCGGCGATCGCTGGCCAGGGCCTGGCCTTGGCCAGCCCGTTCTTCGTCCAAGACGATATCGCCGCTGGCCGGCTGGCGCTGGTGTTCGAGCATGAAATGGCGACCGACGCCGGGTTCTACCTAGTGTGGCCGCGCAAGGCGCGCTCGGTGCCGGGCCTGGCCGATGTGCGGCAGTGGCTGCTGGAGCAGGCGGCGCTGCATGGCGATAGAAAATCTACTGAATAAACGCATCGGCGCTGTCTCTCTGCAACCGCTGGCCGGTGCTAGCCTGACGTGACTGGCGTTCATCCATCCGATGAGCGCGACACCCGTTCAGGAGACAACACCATGGCAAGCGAAAAAGTCGCGATCATCACCGCCGCAGGCAGTGGCATGGGCGCCGCGGCCGCCCAGCGCCTGGCTGCCGATGGCTTCAAGGTCGGCATTCTGTCGTCGTCCGGCAAGGGCGAAGCATTGGCGAAGGAATTGGGCGGCATCGGCATCACCGGCAGCAACCAGTCGGTCGACGACCTGCAGCGCCTGACCACCGCCGCGCTGGAAAAATGGGGCCGCATCGACGTGCTGGTCAACAGCGCCGGCCACGGCCCGCGCGGGCCCTTGCTGGACATCAGCGACGCCGACTGGCACCTGGGCCTGGACACCTACCTGCTCAACGTCATCCGCATGGTGCGCCTGGTCACGCCTTACATGCAGCAGCAGAAGGGCGGCGCCATCATCAACATTTCCAGCGCCTGGACCTTCGAGCCCAGCGAGCTGTTTCCCACCTCGGTGGTGTTTCGCGCCGGCTTGGCGTCCTTCAGCAAACTCTTCGCCGACACCTACGCCAAGGACAACATCCGCATCAACAGCGTGCTGCCCGGCTGGATCGACAGCCTGCCCGCCACCACCGAGCGCCGCGACAGCGTGCCGCTGAACCGCTATGGCACCCGCGAAGAAGTGGCGGCGACCATTGCCTTCCTGGCCAGTGAAGGCGGGGCCTATATCACCGGGCAGAGCCTGCGGGTGGATGGCGGTTTGATGCGCTCGGTGTGAGGCTTAGCGCGGCTTGGCAGGGCGGTCGAACAACGAGCGAATCACCCTTGTCAGCAACTCGCCTTGGGTCGTCGAGCCATACAAGGCAGTGTCAGTCGCCAGGCTGCGGGCCAGGTTCATCAGGCTGCCGGCGAGTTCTGCCACCGGTGCTGGCGGCGGCTGGCCGGCGAGGGTGAACAAGCGGTCCAGCAGTTGCCCATAGGCCTGGCGCTGCTCGTCCATCAAAGCGGCATAGGCCACGCCGAACCCGGGGTTGCGCGCTGCCAGCAGATACAACTCGGTCGCCAATAACGCCTGCTGGCTGTTCATGCCGAACGCGGCCGCCCAGCCTTCTACTGCCTTCAAAATGGCCTCGAAATCCTCGCCTGCCGCGGCGATGGCGCCGAAAAGATCACCGGCGATCTGCTCTTTGTGCTGGCGCATCAGGTCCAGCAACAAGGCTTCCTTGCTCTCGAAGTTCGAATAGAACGCACCTTGGGTGTAGCCAGCCGCCTTGGCGATATCGCGTACGGAAGTGGCGGCGAAACCGCGTTCGGCGACCTGCTGGCTGGCGGCCTCGATCAAGCGCTGGCGGGTTTGCACCTGGCTTTCTTCGCGGCTGAGGCGGCGAGAGGGGGTGGACATAGGTAATTCCAAATACCGATTGCTATCTGAATTGACACGGCGACGAAGGCAAGAATACCATGGGATTTCAGATATCGATTGATATCCCAAGCCGACCATCTAGAGAGCAAAGCCATGCATTGTTTCCTGTCTGCGCACTGCACAGAGGTTCGCCGATGAGCCTCAATACCGTGTTCGTCACCGGGGCCACCGGGCTGTTGGGCAGTAATCTGGTACGTGAACTGGTGACCCGCGGCATCGCCGTGCGCGCGTTGGCCAGGTCGCCAGCCAAGGCTCAGCGCCAGCTCGCCGACCTGCCCGGCGTGCAAGTGGTGGAGGGTGACATGACTGATGTTGCCGGTTTCGCCAGCGCACTTGAGGGGTGTGACGCGGTGCTGCATACCGCCGCGTATTTTCGCGACAACTACAAGGGCGGCCAGCATTGGGATAGCCTCAAGCGGATCAACGTCGATGGCACCGCCGCGTTGCTTGCTGCGGCGTATGCCAGCGGTATTCGCCGCTTCGTCCATACCTCGTCCATCGCCGTGCTGGACGGACCGCCCGGTACGCTGATCGACGAAAGTTGCGACCGTGCCCTCAGCGACGCGGACGATTACTACCGCAGCAAGATGCTCTCCGACCGCGAAGTGCACCGCTTCATCGACGTCCACCCCGATATGCACGCCTGCTTCGTGCTGCCAGGTTGGATGTGGGGGCCCGGCGACATCGGGCCGACCTCGTCGGGGCAGTTGGTGGTCGACGTATTGAAAGGCCGCCTGCCTGGGCTGGTGCCGGGCAGTTTTTCCGTAGTGGACGCACGTGATGTGGCCTGGGCAATGATCGCGGCGGCCGAGAAGGGACGGCGGGGTGAGCGCTATCTGGCGGCGGGCCGGCATACGGTGATGACCGACCTGATCCCGCTGTTGGGCCGGGTCGCCAAGGTCAAGACGCCCAGCCGCACCCTGCCGTTACCACTGCTGTACGCCGTGGCGGTTGTGCAGGAAGCCTTTGCTCGGTTGACCGGAAAACCGGTGCTGCTAGGGCTGGCGACGCTGCGCCTGATGGTTCGTGAAGCGGACCGTAGCCGTTTCAGCGCTGCCCGTAGCGAAGAAGAACTCGGGCTGCGTTTCAGGCCGATGGAAGAAACCCTGGCGGACACCGTGGGCTGGTTCCGCCTGCACGGTAACTGACCGTGCAGGCCGTTACTTACCGCAGGCGCCTTCCAGCCGGATCGTCTGGCCATGGTGCAGCACGCCGAAGGCCTCTTGCGGCAGTTTGGCCTGGGCCACTGCCTCGCGCAGCAGTTTCGGTGGCTCGTCCAGGGGCTCGTCGGTGAGCTCGAAGGTGCCCCAGTGCACGCCGATGGCCTTCTTCGCGCCGACCTCCTGGAATACCTTCACCGCCTCGAAGGGGTCGATATGCTGCGGCCCCATGAACCAGCGTGGGGCATAGGCGCCGATGGGAATCAGCGCCAGGTCGAAGCAGCCGAAGGCCTTGCCGATGCGCTTGGAGTCGCCCGAGTAGCCGGTGTCGCCGGCGAAGTACACCGAAAGCGGCGTTGCGGCTGCGGGCGCGGTCTTGATCGCCCAGCCGCCCCACAACGTGTCATTGCGGTCGCCCAGGCTGCGCGCCGACCAATGGGTGGATGGCACGAACCAGAAGTCCAGGCCGGCGGCGCGGGTGTGGTCGCCCCAGTCCAGTTCCTGGACGTTGTCGATGCCCTTGCTGGCAAACCAGGCCTTCAAGCCCAACGGCACCAGAAACAGCGGCGGGCCGCCGGCCTGCTTGTTGAGGGCCTGCACGCTGTCGACGTCGAGATGATCGTAGTGGCTGTGGGAAATCACCACCACTTCGATATGGGGCAGCTGCTCCAGGGTCAGCCCGGGCGGCGTGCGGCGCTTGGGGCCGATGAAGGAGAAGGGCGAAGCGCGCTCGGAAAACACCGGCTCCATCAGCAGGTTCGCGCCGCCCACTTGCAGCAGCGAGCTGGCGTGGCCGATCCAGGTCAGGGTGGCGACGCTGCGGTTGGCCTTGAGCCAAGGCACATCCGGGTGGTCGATGGGAAAGGCGTAGTTGTTTTCCGGCGGCGGTGGCAGGCGGTTGATGAAGGCGTTCCAGCGCCACTTCCAGATCGACCCACGGGGCAGCGGGCCGTCGTTGTTCTGGTAGCCCTCGGCGCTGTGGGGCGCGTGGTGGATATCGCTGGCGGCCAGGCGCTGCGGCGACGGCTCGAGGTCCTGGGCGCTGGCGGCGGCGCACCATAGGGAAATGCCGAAGAGCAGGGGCAGGCCGGGTCTGAAGCGCATGGGTGGGGGTCCTTCATGGGTAATAAGGCTTCGAGTGCCTGATGTGCTGCGGCGTTCCAGTTGGCCTTATCAAACGCGCCTTGGCCCACCTGTCGGTCTGCTTGTGCAGAAGGGCTCAGCAGGGCACTGGCGACTCAGGTAAGCTTTCCGGCTCGACAGGAAGCTCCATCACTAAGGAAAGAACATGCAACGCCTCCCGCTCCTCGCGTTGGCCAGCCTGCTGCTCGCCGGCTGCGGCAACATCTCCAACGTCCAGTCCTTTTCCACGCCCTACACCGCACCGGCCGCCGCCGAAACCGCGCGCGTGCGGGTGTACACCAACGGCATGGCTCGCGGCGTGCCCAATCATGACTGCATCGACTGGCGCGTACCCGGCGCCGGCGTAATCGCCGTGGCCAGGAAAGGCTTCGCCAATCGCAACGGCCAGACCCTTGGCATGCCCGCCAGCGCGCTCAGCCGCACCCCCCACGACGCCGACTGGATCGGCAGCGAGATCCAGGTCCCAGCCGGCCAGCCCTTCGTATTCCACCTCCTGAGCCTCTCGACCAAGGACTACGGGCGAGCCGCGCAATGCGGCGGCTCCTTCACCTTCACCCCGCACGCGGGGAAGGATTACGAGATGGTGATGCTGGAGACCGCGTCGCAATGCACCTTCGATTTGAAACAGTTGAGCGGGGCCGAGGAAGTGAAGGTGCCGCTGACGCGGGTGGGGTTGTGTAGTTGGACGGATAATTTCTAAGGAAGACACCATGGATAACTTCGTTTCCTCACACCTCCACGATCGCCGCTTCGTCGCCTTGGCCAACGACCATGGCGTATCCGGCGCGGGGACGGTGTTTCACTATCAGGTAGAGGGCTCGGTGATCACCGGGACGTATCGGGGTGGCGCTATCGCTACGGGTACTCTGGTTGGGAAGGTCACCGCAAAGGACACCATCAAGCTGCTCTACCAGTGCATCACCCACGAGGGCGAGCTGCTGGCGGGGTGGTCGGAGGGGGTCGTGCAGGGGGTCGAAGGTGGCCTGACCCGGCTGGACTTTACCTGGGGCTGGCTCTCGGGCGCCGAGGGTGGGGGCGAGTCGAGTTATATCGAGATAACGGCGCCATAGCCAACGCGAGGTCGCCCGCAGTCGCCTGCGGGCTATTCAATTGCAGTCAAGCACGGGCGGTTGAGGCACCCCGGGCATTCTTCTTCTGCAGAATCACCGAGGCCTCGTTGTACGCCTTCTGGAACGCCTCGCTACCGACCCACTTCACTGCGGCGTCTTCGTCGTCATCATGGAACAGGCCGCGGTAGATGATCAGCAGGCCCATCATGAAGTCGGTCGCCGCGTCTTCGTCTTCCTCGGCGACCACCAGTTCCAGCACAGGGTACTGCAGGAACACCACGCACATCGCCAGCAGGCTGATGGCTTCGGCGGCTTTCATGGCCTGGAACAGGTCGTCGAAGTGCGCCGGGTCGAAGCCGTTTTCTTCGATGTCCTTGAAGTCGAAGGTACTGAGGTCGATCTCGACGTCGTCGAAGGGCTCGTTGACCAGCGGGTTGGCCAGCACCGGGTGCACCACGTTGGCGTTGGCCTTGGGCTTGGCGGAACGGTTCTGCTTGGCCTTGGTTTTGGCCCGCTGGGCGCGTTTCTGCTGTTTGTCTGGGGAGGCCATGGTGGCGAGTTCCTTGAGCGGTACAGCCATAATCATGGCACGGGATAAATCGGGCGCTTATTGTATTCAGTCTTGCCCGGTTCGTCGCGGCCCCTCATGCGGCTGTCGTGCAGCACCCGGCAGGTGCAACTGCGCGCACAGGCCGCCACCTGGGCGGGCGCTCAAGGTCAGCCGGCCACCCAGTGCGGTAGCCAGTTGTTGGGCGATGGCCAGGCCCAGGCCCGTGCCGCCCGTTTCCCGGCCGCGCGAGCTTTCGATTCGGTAGAACGGCTTGGCCACCTCGGCCAGCTCATCGGCGGCAATGCCCGGGCCGCGATCCAGTACCTTGATCGACAGGCTGGCGTCAGCCCCGTGGCCTACTTCGATTTCCGCCGCACCGGCAAACTTCACCGCGTTGTCCAGCAGGTTCGCCAGGATCCGCCGCAAGCCTTGTGGTCGGGTGTCCAGCAGCGCAGCGGTGGTGCCACGCAACTCGACGTGCTGGCCGACATCCTGATAATCGAACACCAGGCTTTGCAGGAAGGCATCCAGGTCGATGCGCCGGCTGCTTTCCGTGGCGCCGTGGCTGCTGCGGGCATAGGCGATGCCTTCACGTACCAGGTGCTCGATCTCGCCGAGGTCGTGGGTGAGCTTGTCTTTCTCGGCCGACTCGTCCATGAACTCGGCGCGCAGCTTCATGCGGGTAATGGGGGTTTGCAGGTCGTGGGAAATGGACCCGAGAATCTGCATGCGCTCTTTCAAATAGTCGGCAATGCGCTGCTGCATGGCGTTGAACGCCGTGGCCGCGTGGGCGACCTCCCGGGGCCCGGTTTCCGCCAAGGGCTGGCCGGGCGCGTTCGGGTCCAGCGCCTCGGCGGCCTTCGCCAGCTTGGCCAGCGGCCGTATGGCGATGCGCACCGCCAGCCAGATCAGCAGCAGCAACAGCGCGAACTGAATCGCCAAGGCCACCGGCAGCCACTGCGCCACCGGCAGGTCGCGGGGCTCGACATCGACGTTGAGCAACTGCCCGTCATGCAGCGCCAGGTGCGCCTGGAAGTGCTCGGCGGACCCGCTGAATACCGGCTGGTATTGCTTCAGGGCCGTGGCGATCGCGCGCGCCGCCGGTGGCAATGGTGCCAGCACCGGGCCGCTGCTGCTGTCGCCCAGTTCATAGCGATAGCTGCGGCCCTGCAGGCGCTCCAGCCAGGCGCCGCGCTCTTCGGCGGGCAGGCGATCGAGCACCGCCACGCTGACCCCCACTTCACGCTCGATGATCGAGTTGATCATGCTCGACGAGCTTTGGTAGCGCTCGTAGAACTGCGATGCGAAAGACAGCCCGTAGGCCAGCACCAGGCCGATGAAGAAAATCAGCGACAGCTGGGCGGTGAGGGTACGCGGCGGGCGGATCATGGCGCGGTGCCTTGGCGCTCGACGCTCATCGAGAACACATAGCCTTCGCTGCGCACCGTCTTGATATAGGCCGGCTCGCGAGCGTCGTCCTGCAAACGCTGGCGCAAGCGGCTGACCAGCAGGTCGATGGAGCGGTCGAACAGGTCGGCGTCGCGGCCCTGGGTGAGGTTAAGCAACTGGTCGCGGTTGAGCACCCGCTGCGGATGATCGAGGAATACTTTGAGCAGGCGATACTCGGCGCCGCTCAAGGCTACCAGGGAGTCCTGGGCATCGAGCAGGTGGCGGGCGATGGTGTCCAGGCGCCATTTGCCGAAGGCCAGCAGGTGCCCGGTTTCCACCGCCTGCAGATTCGGCGGCAGCATGCGTGTGCGGCGCAGTACGGCGTTGATGCGCGCCAGCAGCTCGCGGGCCGAGAAGGGCTTGCTCAGGTAGTCGTCGGCGCCCATTTCCAGGCCGATGATGCGGTCGGTTTCGTCGTCGCGGGCGGTGAGCATCAGGATCGGCGTCGCCCGCTGCTTGCCGGCGCGCAGCTCGCGGCACAGCTGCAGGCCGTCGTCGCCTGGCATCATGATGTCCAGCACGATCAGGTCCACGGGGGCGCTTTCGAGGAACTTGCGCATGGCGCGCCCATCGGCCACCACGCTGGTACGCAGGCCGTTCTTCTTCAGGTAATTGCCGATCAGCTCGCGGATCTCGCGGTCGTCGTCGACGATCAGGATGTGGTCCACATGTTCCATGGGGGGCTGCCTCTAAGCACACACGGCCCGCTGGCACACCGGCCCGGACCTCGACTTGCTACAAGGTGACGGCAAAGGTGGGAAATTTCCAGCGGCTTTGTATCGAACTGTATCTCGGCACCCCGGGGATACGTTGTGATGGATTAAAGGCCCTGCGCGACACAGTGCAGATACCTGGCGGGCATTCAATGGGCACCAGGCAACACGCAGCGCAACGGCCTGCCATGCCTCTCTCTTACCCTGAATGCCTGCTGAGGAATTACCCCATGAACATCTTCAAGAAATCCTTTCTGTCGACTGCCTTCATCGCTGCCGGCCTGGCCCTGGGCGTTAGCCAGGCCAGCGCCGCGCAGGCCACGCCGGTGAAGAACATCGTGCTGGTGCACGGCGCGTTCGTGAACGGCTCGGGCTGGAAGCCGGTCTACGACATCCTGGTCAAGGACGGCTACCACGTGTCGATCGCCGAGCACCCCCTGACCTCGTTCGGCGATGACGTCACCGCGGTCAAGCGCATCGTCGACGCCCAGGACGGCCCGACCATCCTGGTTGGCCACAGCTACGGCGGCGCGATCATCACCGATGTCGGCAACGACAGCCACGTCGCGGGCCTGGTGTACATCGCCGCCCACGCCCTGGATCAAGGCGAGACCGAGGCCCAGAACGGCAAGCTGTACCCCAACGCCACCAAGGCCGTGAAGAAAACCGCAGACGGTTTCCTGTACCTGGACCCCACGTTCTACCCAGCGGATTTCGCCGCCGACCTGCCCAAGGCCCAGGCCACCTTCGAAGCCAACGCCCAGGAACTGACCGCCGCCTCGGTGTTCACCGCGCCGGCTGGCGTGCCCGCCTGGAAAACCAAACCCAGCTGGTACGCCGTGGCCCAGGCCGACCGCATCATCAACCCCGACCTGGAACGCCTGTACGCCAAGCGCGCCAACAGCCACACCATCGAGATCAAGGGCGCCAGCCACTCGGTGTACGAGTCCCATCCCAAAGAGGTGGCGGCGCTGATCGAGCAGGCCGCGCTGCACGCACTCTGATGGACTTATGAGCGGGGCGGCAGCAGTGGCGCGCAGCTCTCGGCGCGCCGGTTGCCGGCGCCCTGTGCTGGGCGCAGGCCGACAAAAGCCACCCCGGCTGCCAGCACCAACACCCCCACCGAAATGATCAGCGCTTGATCCAGCCCCGGCACGAACTTCTGTGGGTCGCGGATCAAGAAACCGAACAACGCCACCCCGACGATCCCGCCCATCTGCCTTGCGGCATTCAGCAACCCCGAGGCGATGCCTGCCTGGTGGCCCGGCACTGCTGCTAGTGTCGCACTGGTAATGGTCGGAATCGTCAGCGCAACGCCGCCGCCCGCCAGCAGCATCGGCACCGCGAGCCAGCCGTAGACATGGGTATGCAGGGCGGGCCCTAGCAGCAAGTAGCCAAGGGCAGCGATCAGCAAGCCGCCGGTGGCCAAGGTGCGCCGGTGGAGGCGGCCCACCAGCCGGCCAGCGAGGATGTTCATGACCATCAGGATGGCCATCATCGGCAGGAACGCCAGCCCGGTCTGCTGCGGCGAAAAGTGCTCGATGGCCTGGAAGTACAGGCTCAGCGCGAACACCATGCCGTAGAACACCAGGTTGGCCAGCAGGCCGATGGCGGTCGCGCTGCAAAGCGTCGGGTCGCGAAACAGCGTCAGGGGCAGCATCGGTTGCGCCGCGCGGGCTTGCAGCCAGATGAACAGCGCGCCCAGCAGCAGGCACACCAGCAACGCGCCGAGGATGCTGGGGCTGGTCCAGCCCAGTTGGCTGGCCTGGGTCAGGGCGAAGGTGAAGCTGGCCAGGGTGACCACGGCCACCCCTTGTCCAGGGAGGTCGAGGCGCTTGTTCGCTTGCGCTGGGGTGCTTGGCGCATAGCGGCCTGTCAGCCACAGGCCGAGCAACCCGATCGGCACATTGATGAAAAACAGGCTGCGCCAGCCCAGCGTGGCTATCAGCAGGCCACCGAGCACCGGGCCGGCCGCCAGCGCGATGCCACCGCCGGCACCCCACCAACCCACGGCACGGTTGCGCGCGGCTTCGTCCTGAAAGGCCCGTTGCAGCAGCGATAACGAGGTGGGCACCAGCAACGCCGCGCCCACGCCCTGCACCAGCCGCCAGCCGATCAGGGCGGTGAGGCTGGCGGCCAGGCCACAGCCCAGCGAGGCGATGGAAAACACCCCATAGCCCAGCATGAACACGCGCTTGGCGCCGAGCCGATCCCCCAGGGTGCCGGCCAGTAGCAACAGCGAGGCGAACACCAGGGCATAGGCGTTGACCACCCATTGCAGGGCGGTGATGCCTGCGCCTAGATCCAGGCGCAGCGCCTGCAGGGCGACGTTGACCACGCTGACGTCCATCAGGACCATGAAAAAGCCCAGGCAGGTCGCGAACTGCACGAGCCGGGAGGTGGAGCGAGGAAGGGCGGGCATGGCGATGGCCTCTAGGTGAAAGGCCATAGGCTACGGTGTCACGAACTGTGCGAATATTCAGCAAAGCCGCACAGCACACTGGAGAAAACGCACAGATGTTCGATTGGGAAAGCCTTCGCGTGTTCTTGGCCATCGCCCACGCGGGCAGCCTGTCCGGGGCCGGGCGGCTGTTGAAGGTGGATCACGCCACCGTCAGCCGCCGCTTGAACGCCTTGGAGGGCGAGTTGCAGGTGCGCCTGGTCGACCGGCTGCCGCGCTCATGCCGGCTGACCGAAGTCGGCACCCAGGTGCTCAAGCTGGCCACCGAGATGGAAGGCGCGGCCTTTGCCATCGAGCGCGCGGTGCAGGCGGAACAGGCGCCGACCGCCGGGCGCGTGACCCTGAGTGCGCCGCCGGTGCTGGCCAGCCACTTTCTGGCGAGCACCCTGGGCGAGTTTCGCCAGCGCTATCCGCGGGTGCAGCTGTCCATCGCCAGCCAGGCGCAGAGCGTGTCATTGGGCCGCCGCGAAGCGGATATTGCCATTCGCCTCTACCGACCCACCGAGCTCGACAGCGTGATTCGCAAGCTCGGCACCATGCCGTTCGCGCTGTATGCGAGCGTGGATTACCCACAGCTGGCAACGCCTGCGCAGTGGGCCTTTATCGCCTATGAAGAGCGGTTGGCCGACATGCCCCACCAGAAGTGGATGCTGAGCGTCGCCCAAGGCCGGCCCATCGCTTGCGAAGTCAGCGACATCGCCACCCAGCACGCCGCGGCGCGCACCGGCGTGGGCGTCGCGGGCCTGCCGACCTTTATCGGCGATGCCGATCCCCAGTTGCGCCGGCTGCCGTTCGAGGGCGAAGGCTTTTGCCGGGAGATCTGGCTGGTGGTGCATGCGGACTTGCGCCATTCGCCGCTGCTGCGCGAGGTGATGGGGTTTATCGTCGAAGTGGTGGGGCGCCGGTTTGGGCAGTTGGGATAATCCAGCTGAATCAACCCGCCAACTGCACCGCCTCACTTGGCGAGCGCATCGACCACAGCACCAGCGCCAATGCCGCCAACGCCAGCACGCCACCCACCGGCGCGATCGCGCTGTAGCCAAGGCCCAGGCTCAGGGCCGCACCGCCTGCCGCCGCGCCCAGCGCGTTGCCCAGGTTGAAGGCACCGATATTCACCGACGACGCCAGCGCCGGTGCATCGTGGGCTTCCTGCATCACTCGCGTCTGCACCGGCGCGGCGACGCCGAAGGTAGCGGCGCCCCACAGCAGCAGGGCGATGGTTGCGCCCGGGCCGGTGGTGGCCACCAGCGGGAAGACGAAGCTGATCAGCGCCAGCATGCCGAGAAAGCCGATCAGCGTGCCCTTGAGCGAGCGATCGGCCAGCTTGCCGCTGACGGCGTTGCCGAGGGTGAAGCCGACGCCGATGGTCACCAGCATGGCGGTCACGAAGGCGGGCGTGGCGTGGGTGATGTTCTGCAAGACCACGGCGACGTAGGTGTACAGGGTGAACATCGAGCCTGCGGCAAACGTCGTGGTCAGCAGTGCATTGAGTACCGCTGGCTTGACCAGCACCCGCAGTTCGTTACCCACGTGCGGGCGTGGATGCGGCTCGCCACGGGGCAGGGTCAGCAGCAGCGCCAGGCCTGCGACCAAGCCCAGCACCGAAATAGCCGCGAACGCCATGCGCCAACCGATGGCGTTACCCAGCCAGGTCGCCGCCGGCACGCCGCCGACGTTGGCCACCGTGAGCCCCATGAACATCATGGCCACCGCCGAAGCGCGCTGCTCCTTCGGCACCAGGCTCGCGGCAACGATGGCGCCCAGGCCAAAAAAGGCGCCATGGGACAGGCTGGTGACCACGCGGGCAGCCAGCAGGGTGTAATAGCCGGGCGCCACGGCGGACAGCAAGTTGCCAATGGTGAACAACGCCATCAACCCGACCAGCGCCGAGCGCCGGCGGGCCGAGCTGAGCAGCAGGGTGATCAAGGGCGCGCCGAGCATGACGCCGAGGGCATACGCGCTGATCAGCATGCCGGTAGCCGGGATGGACGCGTCCACGCCCCGGGCGATAGCGGGCAGCAGGCCCATGGGCGCGAACTCGGTGACGCCGATGGCGAAAGCGCCGGCTGAAAGCGCGAGTAATTGTGACTTCATCAGGAATCCTATGGGCGCGCAGCCGCAAGCCTGCTTAACCCTGGGGCAGGGCAGGATGGATTCTTGTAGTTGTGGGTTCATCCGGTTAACGAGGCTTGGGTGCCGCTGTTGAATATCGGAAAATACGCAAGGTAATGGCGAGTCATGTTGCCTGCTCGGGGCTTGAGTGGCAAATTTAAGGTCGGCGCCCTGAATGTTCTGGCAGCTATTGCGTCGACTAACAGGTTCTGCCCGGCCAAGCCTATGAGCGCCGCAATGGCCGATCAAGACGTGCCATAATCCGCCGCTTTTAGCGATGGCAGGCTCAAACGCGGCCATCCGGTTCATT
>Ga0308164_10001722_pt1 | contig 24088 bp, 22 predicted proteins | sample PhyTR2_FD_201031 | JGI IMG/M metagenome (GOLD analysis project Ga0308164, IMG submission 201031) | Phyllosphere microbial communities from UC Gill Tract Community Farm, Albany, California, United States - DLSLT.R2 | ecosystem: Host-associated > Plants > Phyllosphere > Unclassified | place: USA... | reverse complement strand
CGGGCAGATTCGGCTCCGCGACCGCGTGCGATCTTCCTCGGCAGCATGGCGTTGGGTGACGAACAGCGTCCAATGCGCTACGGCACGGACGCAAATCGCGACCTGGCGGGTGTGATGGAGCGCATCGCTGACCGGCGCTGGCGGCTGATACTGCCGCATCCACGCTTTGAATCTCTACTCGACATCGTAGAGATCGTACCGATGGAATAGACCCGGCATCTCCGGATCGCTGCGACACTGCGCAACATGGTCTGGGAGACAGGATTCCCGACCTAATTTCATCACGCACTAAGTGTCTGATTTCTCGTCATCGCACGACCCGTCTGACTGCGAGTCGCATAGCGAGGGGTACAAGACGGGGTACAGATCGACGACTGAAAACTGTCTGGCGGAGCATGCGGGTCGGGTCGGCGGTGCGGGCGGCCCACTGCCGGCCTCTAGGCTTACAACGTTGAGGTTATCGCATTTCGGTCTTCAAGACGGACATGAAGATCCTCGACAATATCTCAGACTTGCTTGGCGATAACCTAAAGGCCGAAATCAGCCCCGGCGAACGCCTGTCGCTCTGCGCGGCGACTTTTTCGGTCCAGCATTATCGGCAAGGCAAGCGCGTCTTCCACGTCGAAGCCGGGATAGCGCACCGTGTTCTCGATCTTGCTATGACCGAGAAGAATTAGGGCGGCACGAAGGTTGCCGGTCGCCCTGTATATGATCGATACCTTCGTTCAGCGAAGCGAGTGCGTGCCATACTCACTTCGCATAAGACCGACACTGTTCACCCATTCATCGACAAGCCGTGCATACTGGCGGGTGCTGTAATGGCCATTGTGATTGATCCTGCTTTGAGAAACATAGTCATCCACTGTGCCGCCCCGCCGTTCAAGCCACGGCATCAGGCTGGTCCGAGCGTGTGGAAGTACCTCGAACTGAACCGGCCGACCGGTCTTTTTGCATCACGATCGCACGCGTTCGCTTCTGCCCGCCGCTGATAAGGTCGCGGATCTTTATCTGCACCAAGGCGCAGCCCCGTAGTTTGCTATCGATCGCCAAGTCAAACAGCACTCGATCTTGCAAGGGGCGGTGCTGATTGAGGTAAAATGCGATCTCCCATATTGGTTTCGGTTTCAGCGCGCGCTTCGCGCCGACGGTCCGTCCAGTATTCCAGCCTGGGCGCTTTGTCGCGGTCTGTTCGGTTTCAAACATCTTCATAATCGTCGTCGATGGCCAGAGTGGCCGTCCGAAGAACGCTTTGGGATCCGATAAGCAAGAATTCCCTGACGCACCTGCCGACCAACTAAAGCCTTTCAGCGAATGACCACCAATTGCAGCTTTCGCCGGAGCCTGCCCTCCGGCATATAAAGAACAGCCAAACCGGTTCGCCCCCTAATTGCGGTCGTTCGGTTGGCAGTACGACGATTTTGCAATTCGCCGCGCTTGCCGGGTGCCTTGTTACGAACAGTTGGGAAAACGGCCAAGCGGCTTTCGGAAAGTTCAATGGCGTAAGCGGACGCTTGCAGACGAAGGGCCACGGGGCATCCGATCGACAGAGGCAGTGCCACGTCGTTCTCGCGCTCAAAAGGCCAGCTAGCATTTTCTCATGACGGAACCGCGATCGGGGCGACCCAGGCATTCCTGGAATTGATGGTCATCCGAATTACAGACATTTGTGCAAGCCATCGTCGCGACGCGGCACCTGCAATACATAGTCGGTCTGTGCGCCATGGGCGCAAAGTTCGTCGTCTAGCGCGTCCGCTGCCTGCGGCAGACAGAAGATCACGCCCCAAATCAGCCACCTATAACTCGTCGTCGGAGCCGAGACGGGGGCGGAGGCCTATTGACGGTGAGTCTTGCTCAATTGCGAGAATCATATATCTTATGGCACAAAAGATGCCAAAAGCATTTGTCTTCGGGGGAGGGTGGTATGAAACGAGCGCTATTTTGCGGCGTCAGCCTGGCAGTGCAATGCGTAGGTGGTTTGGCGGATGCACAGACCGCCGAGACACCATCAAACCAAGCTCCGTTGTCTGAAGATATTGTTGTAACAGCACGACTTTCTGAGGAAAAACTCCAGGACGTGCCGATTGCCGTGACGGCCGTCAGTGGCGATCAGCTGGCCCGGTCGGGGGTCAACGACCTGCGGTCGCTCGAAGCGGCGGCGGCGAGCTTCAACCTGACCAGCTCCAACTCGCAAAGCAGCGGCACGACTATTCGCATTCGTGGTGTCGGCACCACGGGTAATAATAGTGGACTTGAAAGCGCGGTCGGGATCTTCGTCGACGGCGTCTATCTCAGCCGACCCGGCATCGCGCTGGGCGACCTGCTCGATATCCAGCAGGTCGAGGTCCTGCGCGGGCCGCAGGGAACGCTGTTCGGGCGCAACACCTCGGCGGGGGCACTCAACATCACGACGCGGCTGCCCAATCTTGCCAGGGCCGAAGGGTTCGCCAATGCAACCTACGGCAATTACGATCTGTTCAATGTCCAGGCCGGGGTCTCCGCGCCGCTCGTCCGCGACACGCTCGGGGTGCGCGTATCGGGTGCGTATCGCAAACGCGACGGCTATATCGCGAGCAGCGCCGGCCCCGCCAGCGGTGACCGGGATCGCTATGTCGTGCGCGGGCAATTGCTGTGGGAGCCGAGCGCCGACGTCCGGTTCCGGCTGATCGGCGACTATGCCAAATCGGATGAGCATTGCTGCGAGCCGATCATGGTGCAGGATACCAGCTTCGTCGCGCGCGGGCTCTACATGCAAGTCGGGCTCCCCGCCAATGGCGGCGTAGCGGTCAGCGGGCAGGCGGCGATCGACGGACGGATCGGCAATGGCGAGGTGCAGCGCGACCGGCTGGAGCAATGGGGGACCTCGGGGCAGCTCGACTGGCAGGTCGGCGGCGTCAAGCTGACCTCGATCACCGCCTATCGCTGGTCGGACAACACGCCGGTCGCGAACAGCGATTATTCGACGCTCAAGGTCATCTCGACCTCGGATACCGGCGCGACCGCGACGGGGGCGGCGCAGAAGGTCAGTTCGAAGATCACGACCGTCTCGCAGGAACTGCGGCTGAGCGGCGCGGTGTGGGACGACCGGCTCTCGTTCCTGGTCGGCGGCTATTATCTCGACGAGCATATCCGCGAGTTGCAGTCGATCACGCTCGGCACCGACTTCCAGCGCTATAACAGCGCCCTGCTGCGCGCGGTCGGGATCACGGCGCTCGGACCCAACCCGGCTCTGGTGCTGGCACAAATGATCAATGCGACGGGCGATTTTGCCAACAATGCGTTTACGCAGCGGGGGCGGAACTGGTCGATCTACACCAACGAGACGCTCAAGCTGACCGATCGCGTCGCGTTCAATGCAGGCCTGCGCTATTCGAATGACCGCAAGGCAGGCGCGTTCACGCAGGTGTCGGCACGGTCGTCGGCCTGTCGCGCGACGCTGACCAGCCCGATCGCCGCCGCCTTGCCCGTGGCCGCCCGGAATGTCGCGATCCAGCTCGCGTGCTTTCCGTTCGCGACGCAGGCCAATCTGACCGGCGCGGGTACGCCGTCGGGGCCGCCGACTCCCCGAACCTACGACCTCATGTTTGCCGACGACGAGCTAAACTACACCGCCAAGCTGACCTGGGCGATCAACGACTCGATCAACAGCTATCTCAGCTTTGCGCATGGCTATAAAGCGGGCGGCTTCAACCTCGACCCGTCGGCGGCGATCGGCGGGGCGGATCCCCGCTTCGGCTCGGAGCGGGTCGATGCGTATGAAATCGGGGTGAAGCTGCAACTGGGGCGTGTCTTCACCGCCAACGTCGCGCTGTTCGACCAGCATCTGTCCGATCTTCAGGTGCTCGAATTTACCGGGATTCAGTTCACCACATTCAACGTGCCAAAGGCGCGAAGCACCGGCGGTGAGCTGGAGCTGACCGCGCGGGTCGCGCCCGAGTTGCGCTTTACCGGGGCGTACACCTTCACCAATGCACGGTTCCCACGAAATTGCGCGGGGACTCAGACGGCGCCCAACGTCCTGTCGCTGTGCGGCCATACGCTGAGCAACGCGCCGCGGCACGTGGTGATCACCGGCTTCGATTACCGCCGGCCGATCGGGGGCAGTTTGGTGGCGGGTTTCAACGGGTCGGCACGGCTCGAATCCGACCGGCGCACTTCGACGCAGGCGGTGATCGTCGGCACGACCACGCCTGCGGCGTTCGACATCCAGGATGGCAATGTGAAGGTGGATCTGCGCGCCGGGATCGGTCGCGCGGACGGACTCTGGCAGCTCGAGCTGTGGAGCAGCAACATCGGCGACATTTTCACCCGCAGCATCACCTTCAACACCGCGCTACGCGGGACAAGCAACGCCGCCGGCGGCGCGGGCGGGATCGGGCAGGCGCGTGCGGGCAATTATGCCGAACCGCGCACCTATGGCGTAACGGTGCGGTCGCACTTCTAGCCGCGGTCGCGGCTAGTTGGTCCAGTAGACGTAATCCTGGTCAAGTGACCACGGCCGGTCGAGCGGCACGTCGATCCGTACCGGTGCCTCAACCAGTCCGGGCCACAGCGGCTTTGCCATGCCCTGGTTGTGCCGGTCGATCTCGGCGCGCAGCCGCGCGACCTGCGACGGCTGGCGTGCGGCGAGATTAACGCGCTCCGTCGGGTCGGTAGCAAGGTTGTACAGATAGGCCTTCGCGGGACGCGCGGTCACCTGCAGCTTCCAGTCTCCGTCGCGAACCGCGCGATACGTGCCCGAGCGCCAGAACAGCGGCGCGGTCCGCGGGCTGGCGGGCAGGCCGGGGACGATCCCGGCAAGCACGTCGGTCGAGTCCATCACCCGGTCGCGCGGCATGTCGGCACCCGCCACTGCAGCGATCGTCGCGAACATGTCGAGCTGGCTGGCGTGCCGTGCCGATCGCGTGCCCGGCGCGATCCTGGTCGGCCAGCGCATCAGCAACGGCACGCGGATCCCGCCTTCGAAAAACGTCGCCTTCCAGCCGCGATAGGGCGCATTGAGGCCGGCGATGCCGTTATACCACGCGCCGCCATTGTCGCTGGTAAAGACGACCAGCGTCTTGTCGTCGATCCCGAGCGCCTTGAGCTTGGCCATCATGTCGCCGATCCGCCGGTCGAGCTGGCGGATCATCGCGCCGTAAACGCGTGTCTTGTGGTCCTTGATCATGGGCAGTGCCGCGTAATCGGCTCTGGTCGCCTGCAGTGGCGTGTGCGGTGCGTTATAGGCGAGGTAGAGGAAGAACGGGCGGTTGCGGTTCGCCTCGATCGCGGCGATCGCATTGTCGGTCAGATAGTCCGTCATGTGCGTGTTCGGTTCGAAACGCTGGCCGTTGTTGTACCGTACCGCATAGGGGAGGTTGGGCCACAGGAAGCGGTCGATCGGGTCCCAGGGCAGCTTTGCATTGACCACGGCGGGGTCGTCCTCGTGCAGGAATTTGCTCCCGCCCGCGCGAAAGCCGAGCGTTTCGTCAAAACCGCGCGCATGCGGGGCAAGCGCGTCGGTTTCGCCAAGATGCCATTTGCCGAGGTGGATCGTGTGATATCCGCGCGTCTTGAGCACTTGCGCGATCGTGACCTGATCGGTGGGGACGCCTTGTTCGAGATAATCGATCACGTCGTGGTCGAGTTCCTCGTGGTAGATTATCGGATATGGCGAACTGCCCTGCGTCGAATGCGCGATGGCGCCGGCGAGCGCTGACGGGACTGCGGTGAATTCGAACCCGTAGCGGGTCGGGTAGCGTCCCGTCATTAACGCCGCTCGCGAAGGGGAGCAGGTCGCGTTGGCCGCATAGGCGGTCGTAAAGCTCACCCCCTCGCGGGCGAGCGCGTCGATATGCGGGGTCCTGACGGCGCCGCCCGCAACCCCGCCGCCATTGAGACTGATATCGTTGATGCCGAGATCGTCCGCAACGATGAGGATGACGTTGGGCGGACGCGGGGTCGTGGGGGCTGACGCGGGCCCGCGCGACCAGGCGATGGCATGGTATGGCGCAACCGGGTTGCGCCATTCGCCGAGCAGACCCGGGATCCCGATCTTGTAGCGGTCGAACGCGGCATAGCCGGCGCCTATCACGCCTGCCGTCAGCGCGAGCCACGCGAACCGGCGGGGCCGGGTCATGCCGCGCCTCCGGCCGGGAGGAGCCGCGCTCGCGGGTAGACGCGCAACCTTAGCGATATGCCGGCCATATCCTGCTCTCCTTCGGACCCAACAGGCCTCTATCGGCGTTTAGAATGCCAATATAACTCCCGGTTGGCAGTGGAAATGTCAAGCTCCACCTTTTGCCGTCGCGACCAGATTGGCTAAGTTCTGGATTAAAGCACGGCCTCTCGTCAGCGGACCTTGACCTCGCAGCAGTCAAAATGTAACAGCATGCAATGTGCCATAACATATGAGGGGTAGGCTAATGCGGGATGTCGCGTCGGTTACGCAAGTCATGGCCGAGAATATGGCGGTCGTGCCCAACAAGCGTGTTCGGCTGGATTTTGGCGAAGACGGTCACATCCTGCTCGACGGGATCCAGCAGCGCGTCAGCACGGAAAATGGCCCGGCGGATGCCACCGTGAAGGTGTCGTTCGCTGATTTCCTCGCGATGGCCGACGGTACGCTCAACGGTACGATGGCGTTCATGCAGGGCAAGCTGAAGGTCGAGGGGGATATGAGCGCGGCGATGCAGCTTCAATCGGTGACGTCGAAAATCAGGCCCTGATGCCACCCGGTCGCGGTGCTCGCTGGACGCAACGCGGGCGCTTCCTTATGATCTGCCAATGAAAACGGGTGGCAGATCCAAAGCGCCGGTCGGCACGTCGCCGGCCGCATTGACCAAGGCGACCGATGGCCGCTTCGAACGGAGTCGGTCGAGCCGCGCCAAGATCGTCGCTGCGATGCTCGCACTGGTCGCCGATGGCGACGTCCAGCCGAGTGCCGCCAAAGTCGCGGAGATGGCCAAGGTCGGCTTGCGCACGGTGTTCCGGCATTTCGATGATATGGAATCGCTGTATCGCGAGATGTCCGAATTGATCGAGGCGAAGGTCCATCCGACCATGTTCAAACCCTATCGCGCTGAGCATTGGCGCGATCGCGTCCGCGAACTCGCGGCGCGGCGTGTCGAGGTATTCGAGACGATCCTGCCCTACCGCATCTCGGCCAGCCTCAAGCGGTTCCAGTCGGCGTTCCTGATGCAGGATTACCGGCGGATGCTGCGGCTCGAGCGCGAGAGCATCGAGGCGATCGTGCCCGAGGCGCTGCTGGCGGATACGGTACAGCTGAACGTGTTGCACGTGACGCTCAACTTCCAGTGCTGGCGACTGCTGCGGCACGATCAGGAACTGAGCGTCGCCGACGCGCGTGCGGTATTTCTTCGGCTGGTCGATGCGGCGCTGGCGCAGATAGCCTTGGAGTAGCCGTCAACATCAATTGCCTGTCGGCATGCGGTGTGCCACATCCTATGGCATTAATGCCGTAGTTGAGAGGGTGGGATGAGCAAGCGATGGTTAGCGATGCTGCTTGTTCTCGCGACGGCATCATGTCGCCAGGCCCCGTCCAAATCACCCAAATTGGCGTGCGCCGTACCCGCTGAAGACCAGATGCGCTGGGTGTCGGGTGGGCGCTTCACGATGGGGGAAGATGCGCGCTATCCCGAGGAGGGCCCCGCCCGCATCGTCACCGTGCCTGGCTTCTGGATCGATACGCACGAGGTCACGAACCGGCAATTCGCGCGCTTCGTCCGCGCGACAGGCTATCGCACGCTTGCGGAGCGGACGCCCCCGATCGAGCCCGACACGCCACGCGAGATGCGCGCGCCCGGCTCGGCGGTGTTTGCCGTACCGGACGATGCCGACCCGCGCTGGTGGCGCTGGATGGTGGGCGCGCAGTGGAGGCATCCGTCCGGACCGGCGGAGTCAATCGCTGGACGAGCGCGCGATCCGGTCGTCCAGATCGCTTATGACGACGCGCGCGCCTATGCACACTGGGCGGGCAAGGCACTTCCGACCGAAGCGCAGTGGGAATATGCCGCCCGCGGCGGCCGCCCCGCGTCGTCGGAGCCGGTCGCCGAGGACGGCACACCGACGGCGAACGTCTATCAGGGCGTGTTCCCGGTGCGCAATCTGGCGACCGACGGCTATGTCGGGCGCGCGCCGGTCGGCTGTTTTCCACCCAATAATTATGGTCTGTACGACATGATCGGCAATGTCTGGGAATGGACACAAAGCCCGGGAGGGCGGCAACCCGACAGCCGGGTGATCAAGGGAGGGTCGTATCTCTGCGCCGCCAATTACTGCGCGCGCTATCGTCCCGCGGCACGCCAGTTCCAGGAGCGGGGACTCGGCACCGACCATATCGGCATGCGCCTCGTTGACAATCGCCGCCCCGCCCCCGATTGACGGGCACCCCATGTTATGGCATTTGATGTGTCAATTACAGGGAGGGCAATATGCTGGTGCTGCGTACGCCGGACGACCGTTTTGATGATCTGGCGGATTATCCCTTTGCACCGAGCTACACGTTTATCCCCTCGGGCAACGGGGGCGATCTTCGTCTCCATGCCATTGACGAGGGGCCGCGCGATGCTGCGCCCGTGTTGCTCATGCACGGCGAGCCGAGCTGGTCCTATCTCTACCGCAAGTTCGTCGCGCCGCTCGTTGCCGCCGGCCACCGCGTCGTCGCACCCGACCTGATCGGGTTCGGCAGGTCCGACAAACCTGCGGCGCGCGACGACTATAGCTATGAGCGCCACGTCGACTGGATGCTGGCGTGGCTCGAGGCCTGCGACCTGCGGGGGATCACATTGTTCTGCCAGGATTGGGGCGGGCTGATCGGATTGCGGCTGGTCGCAGCGCGGCCAGATCGTTTCGCGCGGCTGGTGATCGCCAATACGGGGCTGCCGACCGGTGCGGGTGCCAGCGAGGGGTTCCTGGCGTGGCTCGCCTTCAGCCAGTCGAGCGCGGAGTTTCCGGTCGGCCAGATCGTCAGCGGCGGAACGGTCCGGGGGCTGACCGCCGCCGAGGTCGCTGCCTATGATGCGCCGTTTCCGGACGACCGCTACAAGGCAGGCGCCCGGCAGTTCCCGGCCCTCGTGCCGGTCACACCCAAGCATCGCTCGGTCGCCGAGAACGAGGCGGCGTGGACCGTGCTCGAGCGGTTTTCCGGCCCGGTGCTGACCTGTTTCAGTGACCGCGATCCCGTGACCGCCGGCGGCGACCGGATATTCCAGCGTCGGATCCCCGGCGCCGCCGGCCAGCCGCATGTCACGGTCGGCGAGGCCGGGCACTTCCTCCAGGAAGACAAGCCCGACGCGATCGTCGAACTGATCCTGCACTTCATCGCGCGCACGGGAGCCCCGGCATGAACGTCGTCAACGCGGTTACACCCACCGTCCAGCAAATCACCGACTTCTTCGGCGCCAAAGAGGGGCCGTTCGTGATGATCAACCTGCTGAAGTTCAAGGCGAGGGCCGAGTATCCCGATGGTCGCGATGCGGAGCTTACCGGCATGGAGGCGTATATGCGCTACGGCATCGCGGTACGCGCGGAACTCGAGAGGGTGGGGGCGCGCCGCGGGGCATGCCGGTCCCGTCACCGGCCTGCTACTCGGCGAGGTGGACGAACTTTGGGACATGGTCGCGATGGCGCATTACCCTTCGCTCGCGGCGATGCGCGCAATGGTCGAGCATCCCGATTATCAGGCAATCGCGGTCCATCGTACCGCCGGGCTCGCGGGACAGCTGAACATCAAGATGCAAGATACGCTGGCGTGACGCTCGGCTATGATCTCTACTGGTCGTTCCGTTCGCCCTATTCGTATCTAGTGACGCAGCGGCTGGTGGCGCTCGAGGCGGACCATGACGTCCGGTGTACCGTGCGGGTGGTGTATCCAATTGCGGTGCGGCAGGCCGACTTCTTCGCGCATGTCGATCCCCTGTGGTTCAGCTATCTGCTGCGCGACGTCGTCCGCTGCGGTGCGTATCTCGACATCCCGGTCCGCTGGCCGGTGCCCGACCCGGTGGTGATGGACTTGGTCACGCGGACCTATCCCGCCGAGCAGCCGTATATCTACCGGCTCAGCCACCTGGGACAAATCGCCGCCGAGCGGGGGCGGGGCCTCGCATTCCTCGACGCGGTCAGTCGGGTGTTGTGGGACGGTTCGGTCGATCGGTGGCACGAGGGCGATCACCTCGCCCACGCCGTCGCCCGCGCCGGGCTGGACCTCGACGAGATGGACGCGGTGCGCGTCGCCGAGCGCGCCCGGCTCGACGCACAGATCATCGCCAACCAGACGGCGCAGCGGGTTGGCGGACATTATGGCGTTCCCCTGATGGTGTTCGAGGGCGAACCGTTCTTCGGGCAGGACCGGTTCGACCAGCTCAAATGGCGCCTGACGCAACACGGGCTGACGCGGCGCTGATCAGCCGACATAGATGCGGGCGACCCGCCGCATCGAGCACCAGTACAGGTCGCGGCCCCATCCGACGCTTGGGAACACGACGCCCTGCATCCCGCCGCCGACGCGAACGCGAGACCGCTCGACCCCGGTCTCGATGCCGAGCACGACGACCTCTTCGCCGCGGCGGCAATAGTCGTTGGTGACGAGATCCCCCGACGCCGGATCGAGCAGCATGTGGCTGGCGCATGCCAAGCCCGCGCGCTGCCACAGCGGCACGAGCGTCCGCGTCGCCGGGTTGAAACGCCAAGCGCGCAGACAGCAATTGGCCGAGTCATACCCAACCACGATGCGTCGCCCGGGATCGTAGAGCGGCGGATTGGTGACGCTGCCGCCCGGCAGCCCGCTGACCTCGACCGCATCATGATCGCGCGCATCGTCGAGCGAGACACGGATCAGCCGGTTCGCACTGCGCGCCACGCCGCGCCCGATCATGCTGGTCACGTAGCGATGCGCGCCATTGTCCATGAACCACGCCTGGCCATCGGCGAGCACCGCGTCCCAGCCATGGGTCTGACGCGTGCCGGCGACATAGTCGAACTGCCAGCCGGTATCGCGCTCGAGCGCCAGCCCGGTCCAGCGATAGCGGAGGATCGAGCGCACGCCGACGACGTACACCGTGTCGCCCGCAGCGCTGAGCCGTGCGACCGAAGGTTCGGGGCACGGCGTATCGGGGCAGGCAGGTCGCATCGTCTCGGGGTCGATCACGGTCAGGTGTGCCGGATGCACCTGCGACAGGTTCTTGGTCACGATCAACCCGTTGGCGAGCACGACGAAGCTGTTGTACGGCTGATCGATCGGCAGCCGAAGCGACGCCTTTCGCGCGCAGGTCCGGTCGAGCCGGTGCGCATGACGGCCATAGACGACGTACAGGTCGCCATTGCGGTGAAACGCCATGCCGCCCGGCCACATCGGCCCGCCGGCCAGCCGCGGCGACCGCGCGATCGTCGCCAGACTGATCGGACTGATCCGCTCGACGCATGCGGTGGTCGGCAGCCCGATCCGCGACCGCAGCGCCGAATGGGTAAGGAGGTAGACGTCGCCGGGCTCCCCCAGCACCGTCATCGTCGACAGGCGGGTGGTACGCGTCGTGGCGCGCAGGCGTTCGCCGTCAGTGATTTGCAGCCCGGACCAGCGTCGGCTCGCTTGCAGACGAAGCGGCCCGCCATCCTCACCGGGCCACGGGCTGTCGTGATAGCCCCTCACCGTGGTGCGGCGCGGCGGCGGCGGCGCCTCCACGCTATCGCCCCCGCACCAAGCACCACCACCAGCCCGACATACGGCACCGCGCGTCTGAGTTGGGGCCCCGCAATCGTGGCAAAGGCGTTCGCGTTGATCTGTTCCTCGGCGGTGTAGCCCGGCGGCATCGGCAGCACGCGGTCGCGGCGTGCAAAGGCGTCATACTCGGCGCGCATCACGCGTGCGCGTGCCGGATCGCGCGCCGTCAGGTCGCGTGTCTCGCCTGGGTCCGCGATGATGTCGTAGAGCCTCCAACTGCCGTCGCCGGTCGGCGGCAGGTTTTTGACGAGCTTGTGGCGCCCCTTGAACAGGGCGGCGTTGCCCGACAGCTCGTAGCCGATCGGCTGGTCGTCGGGGTGGACCTGAGTCGCCGTCCCGTCGAGTAGCGGCAGCAGGCTGGTCCCGGTCATCGGTTCGACCGGGCGACCGTGATAGCGCGGCCCCGGCTGCGTCACGCCCGCGAGCGCAAGCAGCGTCGGCGCGATGTCGGTGACGTCGGTATAGCCGCCGGCGATCCGCCTTGCGGCGATTGCCGGGTTGCCCGGCCACGCCATTACCATCGGAACACGCAGCCCGCCTTCGTCGGCCGAAAACTTGTAGCCGCGCAGCGGTGCAGCGGCGGCGCTCGCCCAGCTTGGGCCGATCGCGGTCAATGTCCTACGCCGCCCCGCATGGGCTTGCGTGAAATCATAATGGGCGCCGAGGTACAGCCGGTTGATCAGCCGGTTGCGGGGGTTGGTCGGCTCGGGGCCATTGTCGGACAGGAACACGAACACCGTCGTGTCGTACGTACCCGTCGCCTTGAGGTGCGCGACCAGCCGGCCGATCTCGCGGTCCGCGGCCTCGGCCATCGCGGCATAGGCGCTCATGGGAGCGGCCGCATCGGGCGATGCCGGCCATGCCGTTGTCGTGCCCATCCGGACCATCGCGCTCGCGTCGGGGATGATCCCGAGCGCGATCGCCTTAGCGCGTCGGGCGCGTCGCGTCGCGTCCCAGCCCGCCCGATAGCCGTCGCGGTAGCCCGCGAGATCGGCGTCGGGCGCCTGGACCGGAATATGATTGGCGAGGAAATTGATCGACGCGAAGAAGGGGCGCCCCGTCGCGGCGCCGCTGTCGATATAGCCGATCGCCTTGTCGATGATGAAGGTCGAGGAGTAATAATTGGCGGGCAGTCGAGCGGGGCACCCGTTTTCAGTCCAGTCGGCCTTGTCATACAGCCCGACGATCGGCTTCTGCTCGAAATTGTCGGCGCCGGCATCGGCCAGCGCGAACGCGCGATCGTAGCCGCGCGCGTGCGGCAGCTTGGCCGGCGTCTTGCCGAGGTGCCATTTGCCCGTGAAATAGGTGCGATAGCCATGGTCTCGGAGCAATTGCGCGAGCGTGACTACGCGGTCGTTGAGCACGGTGTCGTAACCGGGCTTGCCGATATGCTCGGGCGGGATCGTCTCGGGCATGTTGCCGAGCCCGGCGCGGTGGTTGCGGACGCCGGTCTGCAACATCGCGCGCGTCGGCGAGCAGGATCCGGCGACATGGAAATTAGAAAAGCGCACGCCGTGAGCCGCGAGCGCATCGATATTGGGGGTGCGGATCTCCCCGCCAAAGCTGCCGACGTCGCTGAAGCCCCAGTCGTCGACGAGCAGCACGACGATGTTGGGTCTGATCGGCGGCGGGGCAGGGCGGGTGTCGCCGGAAGCCGTGCCGGTGGTGGACAGCGCAGCGAGCAGCAGCGCGGCGTGGAGGCCGCGGTTCACAACAACCCTCGTTGGGTGATTGCGGTGCTGCCGGTGGGCAGGCTGAACATCATGCCGTCTTCGGCGACGGTGATTGGGCCGGCGAAGTGGCGGCGCGCATCGCCAACAAAGGCGGGATAGGCAATGCGCAGGGGCATTGGCGGGACGATGTGGTTGAGCACCAAGCGACGGACGCCGGCGAGCCGGGCGGCATCGGCAGCTTGATCGGGGGTGGCGTGGTAGCTGCGGATGTCGCGCGTGATCTGGGCCGTGTTCGCCAGCCCCGCCGCGGCGAGCCGTTCCGTCACGCGCGCGAGCAGCGCGGGCTGGAGTGCGTCATGAACGAGCAGATCGCTGCCCCGCGCGGCGCGTACCAGCGCGGGCGAGAAGGCGGTGTCACCGCTGAGCGTGACCGAGCGCCCTTGATAGGCGAAGCGATAGCCGACCGCGGACGTGACCGGCGCATGCATCACCCGGATGGCGGTGACGGTCACTCCGTCATTTTGATACACCACAGCCGAATCCCCCGCGGGCATCGCGAACGTCTGCGCGACCGCGCCGGCACCGCCCGGCGGGACGATCGCCGCGCCATGGTGCGCGATGCGATAGCGGGAATCCATGGCATAAGCGGCGTTGAAGCCGGCGACGATCGCCGCCACGCCGGGCGGGCCGGCAACGGGAAGCGCGGTCGTCGCGGCGCTGCCTGTCCAACGCATCAGCATCAGCGGGCCGAGCCCGTCGATGTGATCTGAATGGAAGTGTGTGAGGAACACGCGCTCGACCCGCCCCATCGGCACCCCCATTCTCGCGAGCGTCCGCGCGCCGCCGTCGCCGGCGTCGACGACGAACAAATGTCGGCCGGCGAGCACCGCGGTACAGGCCTCCGCCCGGTCGGGATCTGGAAGCGGCGACCCGGTTCCACACAGCAGGACGTGGACCCCGTCGGGCAGCCCGGCGAGCGCATCGCGCCCGACGCGCCGGTCGATCATCCGTTCGAGCAGCAGCGTGGCGATCTGAGTCCGGAACGCCGTGATGACGCCGACTCCAATCCCCGCGGCCAGCACCAGACCCATCACGACCGTGCGCCGTCCCGCCATCACCCCATCCCCCGATGCATTCATGCCATTGTGTCGGCATGGCAAGTGTCATAACCTCATTCGCTGCGACGCGCCAGCATTGTGTCGGCGCGCTGGTCTCTGGAAAGGTTACGCGATGACACGAGTGATGCGCGTTCTGGTATTCGGTGTGGCGGCGTTCAACCTTGTGGTGGGCATGACCTTCCTGCTTGCCCCGATGCGGATCGCGCCCGCGTTCAGCATCGTGCCAAGCGGCGTGCAGGGTATCGCAACGCTCCGCGCGGATTTCCCGGCGTTCTTCCTGTGCGGGGCAGGCTTCGCCATGGTCGGTGCCTGGCGACAGGCGTGCGCGCCACTGCGCGTACCGTTGGTCCTTCTGGGAACCGCGCTTTTTGGTCGCGTGATCAGTGTGGTCGTCGACGGCGTGGTCACGACGACGATCCAGCCCATGCTCGTCGAGTTCGTCATGATCGTGATCTTGGCGCTCGCGCATCGCCAGTTTGCCCATGCCGATCGATGATCGCAGACGGAAAAGCAGCTCGCGACCGGGAGAGTGGTCGCGAGCCGTATATCGGACCTGCCGGATCGGCGCACTTAATGGCGCCGATCCGTCCGATATTACTCCTTCTTCGCAGTCTGCTTTTCCGCAATCGCGGAGAGGCAGCCTTCCGACAATTTGTCCTTGTTGTCTTGCAGGCAGGATTTGACGCGCTCGCGGCTGCGCGCGGCGGGCTCGGTGGCGCACATCTGCTGGATCTCGGGCATGCACGCTGCGCGAACGGAGGGCGCGGCCGTAGCCGTCGTGGTCTGCAACGCCAAACCGGCAAGAGCGAGCGGAGCAATGATTGATCGCATGAAGGGTCTCCTAGGCTAAGCATGCAATGCATGCTCCAATGTGATATTTATTGGCATTTGTGCTGTCAATATAGCTAGCTGTAAGTGATCATTTTGCCCATGAAATTGTTGGCATCAGGCACGCAATTTGTATGCAAGACGCGTATGTGACGCTAAACGCGCCCATCGCTCGCGTCAGGGCTTGAGGACGGGATGGTAAAATCGAGATCCGCAAAACGTCTAGTACCCAGCGCCGACACCGTCCCGGACGGCCGGCGCGAACGCAGCAAGGCCAGTCGCGCAGCGATCGTCGAGGCGATGGTCGAGCTGATCCGGACCGGTAATCTGTCCCCGACCGCGGATCAGGTCGCGGTCTTTGCCGGTGTCGGTCAGCGCACGGTCTTTCGCCAATTCGGCGATATGGAAGGGATATATCGCGAGGTAACCGAGCGCGTCGAGGATCGCGTCATGCCGATCATGATCCGTCCGCTCGAAGCGGCCGACTGGCAGGGTCGGGTGCGCGAGATCGCCGAACGACGCTGGAAGATCTACGAGGAATTGCTGCCGTTCCGCGCTGCCGCCGACCTGCGCCGGTTCAACTCGCCCGTGCTGATGAAGGACTATCGGCGCCAGCTCAAGCTCGAATGGACGACGTTGTCGGCAATCCTGCCCGACATGGTCAGGGCCGACGAGCCACTCGCGATCGCGCTGCACCTGGCGCTCAGCTTTCATTGCTGGCGGCGACTGCGCGAGGACGAGGACCTTGATCGCAACGCGGCGCGCGCGGTCATCATGCGGATGGTCGACGCCGTGCTCTGCACGGTAAATGCAGCGGGGATCAAGGCGGCCTAGCCGGCGCATGGTGTCGTCGCCTCGCTGGCCGGGGTGCGCCGCTCGGCGAAGCGCTGCAGTACGACGAACAGCGCGGGGACGAACAGCAGCGCGAGGCAGGTCGATGCGAGCATCCCCGAAAATACCGCGATGCCGATCGACTTGCGCGCCGCGGCGCCTGCACCGCTGGCCAGGACCAGCGGAAGAACACCGAGAATGAACGCGAACGACGTCATCACGATCGGCCGCAGCCTTATGCGCGCCGCCTCGAGCGCCGCCGCAACGATCGTCTGCCCCGCGACGCGCAATTCGCGCGCGACCTCGACGATCAGGATTGCGTTCTTGGCCGACAGCGCGATCAGCAGCACCAGTCCGATCTGGACGTAGATGTTGTTGGGCAACCCCACGAGCAGCAGCACGGCGACCGTGCCGAGCAGCGCAAGCGGCACCGACCCGACGACCGCAAGCGGCGTGATCCAGCTCTCATATTGCCCCGCGAGCACGAAATAAACGAGGATGATCGACAGCGCGAAGATCAGCAGCGCGGCACTGCCCGCGATTTTTTCCTGATACGCCATCCCGGTCCATTCGAACGCGGTGCCGCTCGGCAGCACCTCGCCCGCGATCCGCTCGAGCGCAGCGATCGACTCGCCCGAGCTATAGCCCGGGGCCGTGCCGCCATTGACCGATGCCGAGGGGAACATATTGTACAGGCTGACGATCGCGGGGCCGGTGGTGTGCGTCACGTCGGCGATCGCGGACAGCGGCACCATCGCGCCTGCGCGGCTCCGTACCGCGAGCCGGCCGATCGCGTCGGCGCTGTGGCGATAGGGTTCGTCGGCTTGGACGAACACCGTCAGCGTCTGGCCGAAGCGGGTGAACTGGCTGGCATAGCTCGAACCGAGATAGCCTTGCAGCGCGTCGAACACGTCGCCGGTCGCGACGTTGAGCGCTTCCGCACGCGCCCGGTCGACATGCACCGCGAGCTGCGGCGCGCTGGCGCGAAACGGGGTGAAGGCCTGCGCGATCGAGGGCTCTTTCGCCGCCCGCTCCGCGATCCGCTCGGTGATCGCATGGAGCCGGTCATAGTCGAGGCTGCCATCGGTCAGCTGCGTCTGGAGCTGGAAGCCGCCCGACAGGCCGAGGCCGGGGATCGGCGGCGGCACCGTGATCAGTGCGCTCGCTTCCGGGATTGTCCGCAGCCGGCGCTGCAGTTCGGCGTAGATGGACCGCAGATCGCCGCCCTTGCGCGTGGCGCGCTCCTCCCACGGCTCGAGCACGACGTACAGGATCCCGGCATTCGCGAGCGAGGCATTGTTGTCGAGCGGCGAGACGCCGCCGATGCTGATGAGATGATCGACGCCTGGCACCTTACGCACCTCGGCGGCCATTTGCGCCATCGCGGTGCCGGTGCGTTGCAGGCTCGCGGCGTCGGGCAACTGGACGATGACCATCAGATAGCCCTGGTCCTCATTGGGGATGAAGCCGGTCGGCACGCGCGAGAGCCCGAAGCCGGCGAGCGCGATCAGGCCGAGCGCGATCAGTGCAGCCTGACCGCAGCGTCCAATGATCCAGCCGACCAGCGCGACATAGCGCCGCTCGGTCGCGGCATAGACCCGGTCGAACCCGCGATAGAAGGCGTTCTTGCGCAGCGGCGTGCCGTCGGCCTGGCGTCGCTGCGGACGCAACCACTGCGCGCTCTGCGTCGGCTTGAGCGTGACCGCGTTGACTGCGCTGATCGCGGCGGTGGCGGCGATCACCAGCGCGAACTGTCGGTACATCGCGCCGGTCACGCCGGGCATGAACGCGGCGGGCAGGAACACCGACATCAGCACCAGGGTGATGCCGATGATCGGCCCGAGCAATTCCTTCATCGCTTGCGCCGCCGCCGCGCGCGGCGCCAGCCCGCGTTCGATATGATGCGTCACGCCCTCGACCACGACGATCGCGTCGTCGACAACGATCCCGATCGACAGCACGATGGCGAACAGCGTCAGCAGGTTGATCGAGAAGCCGAGCGCCGCCATCGCCGCGAACGCGCCGATGATCGTGACGGGGACGGTGGTCGCAGGGATCAGCGTCGCGCGCCAGTCCTGCAGGAACACGACGATGACGAGCAGGACGAGCACGCCCGCCTCGACCAGCGTCTTGTACACCTCGTGGATCGATTCCGAGACGAACACCGTGGTGTCGAGCGGGATCTGGTAGACCAGACCAGACGGGAACGCCGCCGACAGCGCCTTTATCTTCGCCGCGACCGCCGCGGTGGTGCTGAGCGCATTGGCGTCGGGTGCCTGATAGATCGCGATACCGGCGGCGGCGCTGCCGTCGTAGGTGAAGAACTGGCCATAGTTGACGCTGCCCAGCTCGACCCGGGCAATGTCGCCGAGCCGCGTCAGCGGCGCGCCGGGCGTGCCAGCCGACTTGACGATGATCGCGCGGAAATCCTCCTCGCTGGTGACGTTGCCATCGACATTGACGGTCAACTGCAGATCCTGCGCCGCCTCGGCGGGCGGCATGCCGATCTGCCCGGCAGTGACGCGCTGGCTCTGCTTGCCGATCGCCGCGGAAACGTCGGCCGGCGTAATGCCCCGTGCGCGCATCAGCTCAGGGTTGAGCCACACCCGCATGCTGTATTGCCCGGCGCCGAACACCGTGACGTCGCCGACTCCGGGAAGCCTGGCCAGTTGATCGCGGATCCGCGCCGTCGCGAAATTGGCGAGGGCGAGGCCGCTATACTGGTTATGCGCCGAACTCAGCGTGACGATCTGGAGGATTGCGGTCGACTTCTGCTTGGTCACCACGCCCTGCTGCTGCACTGCCTGCGGCAGTTTCGAAACCGCAGTGGCGACGCGGTTCTGCACCAGCACCTGTGCATCGTTGAGATCGGTGCCGGGCCGGAAAGTGACCGCGAGCGCGTATTTGCCGTCGTTGGTGCCCGTCGACTGCATGTAGAGCAGATCCTTCACCCCATTGACCTGTTGCTCGATCGGCAGCGCGACGGTGTCGATCACGGTCCGCGCGCTCGCGCCGGGATAGGAGGCGGTGACCTGGATCGTCGGCGGCGTGATCGGCGGATATTGCGCGATCGGCAGCGCTAGGATCGCGACCGCGCCGATCAGCATCGTCAGGATCGCGATGACGTTGGCGAGCACGGGGCGCTCGATGAAGAAATTGGCGATCATCGGGCGGTCACTCGGAATCGGTTGCGGGCAGGGTCGTCAGCCGGGCATGCGCCGTCTGACCGATCCGGGCGCTGGCGGAGCCTTCGACGATCACGCGGTCCGAGGGGGTGAGCCCTGCCAACACCTCGCGATTGCGTCCGAACTCGCGGCCGGTGCGGATGTCGCGGCGCTGGACGATGCCCTTCGCGTCGAGCAGCAACACATAGTCGCTGAGCGGATCGCTTTGGATCGTGCGCGCGGGAAGCAGCATCGTCGCGGCGGCATCACCGGTCTCGATCCGGACCTTGGCGAACAATCCGGGCAGTAACGCAGCGCGGGGCCCATTGGCGACGACCGCGCGCGCCTGAAGCGATCCGGTGGAGGCATCGACCGCCTTGTTGGCGAAGTCGAGCCGGCCGATATGGGGGTAGCCGCTCTCGCCCTGCAGCGCGATATGGACCGGATAGTCCTGCATTGCGCTGTGCGCGGCCTTGCCGCTCGCAAGGATGCGCAGCACGTCGCGCTCGCCGAGCGTGAAGGCGACATAGACAGGCTCGAGCCGCTGCAGTGTGGCAAGCTTGGCCGGCGCGCCCGCACCACCGACATAGGCGCCGACATCGGCGAGGCTTGCGCCGATAAAGCCATTGAACGGCGCGCGCACGATCGTGTTGCGCAACGCGATCCGCGCGAGCCGCGTGTTCGCCGCCGCCTGGTCGAGATTGGCCTTCGACGCTTCGACATCGGCCACCGCCGCAGCATCCTGCGCGAGCAGGCGGCACTGGCGGGCATAATCGAGCCGCGCCTGCCGCTCGCGCGCGGCGTTGAGCTCGACCTGCGCGTCCGCGCTGTCCGGTTCGATCCGGAACAGCAGCTGTCCGCGCGTGACATAGCTGCCATCGACAAACTGCTTGCTCCGGATGGTGCCCGCGGTCCGCGCGATCAGGTCGACCGTCGCCGACGGGGCGACGGTGCCCGTCAGCTCGATCCGGCCCGACATCGGCGTGATGCGCGGATGGGCGACGATCACCGTCGGTGCGGTATCGGCTGGCATCGTCTGGCGCTGACCGCAACCGGCCAGAACGAGGGCGCTGGCGCAGGGCACCAACCAGTGAAATCGACTCATTGCGGGGATTCCGGGGTTACGGGGGAAGCGGGTGGGGCAGGGGGAAGCAGCGTCCCCCAGTGGGTCCGGTGCGTCATGCGCGCCCGTATGCCGGGCGAAAGCGGGTCGGGCAGATCCGCCGCGCCGGGCCCCGCACCGAGCGCACGGTTGAGCGCGATATAGCCGAGTGCGACATTGCCGTCGGCCTGGAGGCGGGCATCGCGGATCGCCAGATCGGACAGTTCGGCGCTCAAAAGCGTGCGATGGTCGCTCGCGCCCTCGCGGTAGCGTGCCATGGCAATACGGAGCGCGATCCCGCTCGCCTCGTCTGCATCGCTGAGCGCCGCGATTGACTGCTGTGCGGTATCGCATTGAACCAGTGCGTTGAGCACGTCGCGCTGCGCCGCCAGAACGGCCTTCTCATACCCGAGCAGCGCCTGCTCGACCGCCGCGTCCTGGACACGGACCTGCGCAACGAGCCTGCCGCGGTCGAACAGCGGCACGTTGAATGCGATCCCGCCAGCGACCGCGCGCTTGTCCCAGGTGAACAGGTCGAGCAGCGTCGATGCGCCGATCGTTGTGGCGCTGAAGCCGAGCAGCCCCGACAGCGAGAAGGACGGATACAGACTGGCCCTGGCGCTCTTCAACTTGGCAAATTGTGCGCGTGCGGCGAATTCGGCGGCGCGGACGTCGGGGCGATCGCGCAACAGGTCGCGCGGTATCCCCGCATCGGGCGCGGCTGGCGCGACCGGGATCCGGCCGGGCGCGGCGAGCACAGGCGCGATCTCGCCTTCGGTCATGCCGGCAAGCAATGCGAGTGCGTGGCGCTGCTGGTGAAGTTGCGCTTCCAGCGTGCCGGTCTGCGCCCGGGCCTGTGCGGCGTTGGCGGCGGCCTGAGCCGGATCCTGCAACGCGGTCCTGCCCTCGCGCTGGCGGATCGCAGCGAGCGCGGCCGCTTGTGCCTGCACATCCTCGGTCGTCTTCGCGATCACCAGCCGCGCTTCGAGCACGCGCAGCGTGACATATGCGCTGGCCAGATCACCGAGCAGCGACACCAGCGCCGCCTCATAGGAAGCCTGCGCGCCCAGCGCGTTCAATCGGTCGGCGCGCGCTGCGTTAACCTGCTTGCCCCAGAGATCGGGCTCCCAGCTTGCCTGCACCGTCAGGCTGTCCTTGATGATCACCGGATCGAGCCGTTGCAGCCGCTCGGCGAGTTCGGGGGGAATCCGCACAGCGTTAACGCCGCCGGTCAGACCGATTTGCGGTGCCCCGCCCCCGCTCGACAGACGCGCCTGTGCCTGGCTCTGCACAATTTTCACCGCGGCACTTTGCAGATCGGGGCTCGCGCGGATCGCGTGTGCGACGAGCGCGTCGAGCACGGTGTCGGTGAAGGCGCGCCACCAATCCGCTCGACGTGGAGCGGCGTTGGCGGGAAGGCGGTCGGACCAGATAGTGTCGATCACGGGGGTAGGGGGCGGCAGTGTGCCGCCCCCCGCGCAGCCGGCAACGAGCAGCAGGCCGAGCGTCATGCCTGCCGCGCGCGGGATAGCGTTGGACATGCGAGGTGGCGCGGATCAGCAGCGGCTGAACTGGGTGTAGGACATGCCCGGGCCGCCCGCGACCCCCGGCGGATTGTGCCACACGCGAACGGCAGCGCCCCCGGCGGCGCCGGGCGGGTTGAGCGCGCCATTCGCCCAGCATTTGCGCCCCTCGACCCACCAGCCGTGCGCCGGGTGCCAATAGCCGTAGCCAGCGTGATAGTAATAGCCGCCTGGCCGCGCGACGAAGGCGTAGGAGTGGCTATTGACCACCAGCACGCGCGAACCGCGCGTGCCGGTCCGCCACACCGCCGTCGTGCCGGGGCGCACGACGGCGGTGGCATGAACGGTCGTCGCAGGGTGGGCGACGACCGTGGTGTGGACGGCAGCCGGACGTCCGACAACCCGCGTCGACCGTACGACAACCTGCGCATCAGCCTGCGTCGGAACCGCCTGTGCTGTGACGATCGACGCGGCAACCACGGCCGCAGGCAACAAGCGATAAACCCACATACTCAATTCCTCATACGGTGGCACGGACCAGCGAAAGGGCGACGCCGCCCATTCACCAGCACGCACCATGTTATGGCGTGAGCCATGCCAATATAATTGCATGAAACAGACGGATCCTCAAAAATTGATTATATTGCTCCCATTTTTATCGGCAGCTAGCCTGCCAAAAGACCTGCCGTGTCGGTGGGTCTTGTTGGATTGAGGAAGACATGATGACCTGTTCAAAGTCCGTCCGGGTATATTCGGCATTCGCTGTGGCGCTGCTGGGAGGCGCCATGGCAGTGCCGGCGCTGGCCCAGGAAGGCGATGCGGTGCCGAAGACCTTCAGAGGCACGCACGTCGAAGCCTTGATCGGCTATGACCGGGTCAGCAGCGGGATCGACGGCGCGAGCGGATCAATCGACGGTTTGTCGTACGGCGCCGGATTTGGGCATGATTTTCAGTTCGATCGCATGGTGATCGGTTTCGGATCAGAATATGCCGGTACCACCACCGATCTGCGTGAGCGCTCGGCGACACGTTCGACGTATCTGCGACCCGGCGGGGATTTCTATATCGGCGGTCGGTTCGGTTATGTCGCTGCACCCAGGACGATGGTGTACGTAAAGGGGGGATTCACGTCGACCAGATTGCGCTTTCAATCGGACGACACGCTCAACCCGACATATGAGGATCGGCCCAAGGTCAGCGGCTATCGCATCGGCCTTGGCGTCGAGCAGGAGCTCAGCCGCGGCGCCTTCGTAAAGGCGGAATACCGCTATTCAAACTATGATGCGGTGACGGTCACGGATCCGGCTGGCGTGACCTTCAGCCGCAATATCGACCTTGACCGGTCGCAGCTCACGCTCGGCGTCGGCTTCCGGTTCTGACCCTGCGACCCCGTGGTGTGTCTTTGCCCGCCACGGGGAGTTTTTGGCGTCAGGTCCCGGTCCGGTCACATTGCAGCGCAGGAGGTCGCATCGATACCCTGGCGAGACCGTGGAACTTAATGCCGATCTCCTGGCATTCCCTCGTCGCTTCGAGACAGCATCACCTGGCCGCTACGCAGTTCAGGTCGTGCTCGACCTCAATCACGAATATGCTCGGGCAGGTCGTGGCGCTGCGCTCGCCCGCGTCCCCATATAGCCATCCCGAGACCCAGCGGCCCAGAGAGAAACCGGTTCCTGGGGGGCTGCTGGGGTTAGCGGGCTTACTGGCAGCTTTTTGGGTCGCAAGCTCCGCGGGTTTGGCCGGGGCCGACCTAGTCGCAGCCAGCGCCACAGCGGACGAGACCGTTGGGGGCGGTGAAAAAAGTCAGTTCGGCCCACCATCGCGGATCCACGTCGCGGTCATGGCGATGAAGACCGCCAAGACGATGCCCCCGATCAAGTGATAATAGGTTTGCTCGCGCTCGATCGAATGAACCCGGTCGGTCAGGCTCTTGTCTAGGGTCAGAACCCATTGGTGTGAGAGGCGCGATCTGTGTCAGGCTCCGTGAGGAGAGCGTGGATGAGCAACCGGTACTGGCTGACGGAGGAGCAGATGGCGCGCCTGCGGCCATATTTCCCAAAGAGCCATGGCAAGCCGCGAGTTGACGACCGGCGGGTGTTGAGCGGCATCGTTTTCGTGAACCGCAATGGGCTGCGC
>Ga0308164_10001720_pt1 | contig 24106 bp, 17 predicted proteins | sample PhyTR2_FD_201031 | JGI IMG/M metagenome (GOLD analysis project Ga0308164, IMG submission 201031) | Phyllosphere microbial communities from UC Gill Tract Community Farm, Albany, California, United States - DLSLT.R2 | ecosystem: Host-associated > Plants > Phyllosphere > Unclassified | place: USA... | reverse complement strand
CGACCGCGAGCAGTGGTGGCCGGGCGCGCCGACGCTCGACCTCAACCCGCAAGGGCGCACGCAGAACAAGAAGCATCGCGCCGTCCTGCCGGTGCTGCCGCTGCTCGATCGCTGGCTGCGCGAGGAACCCTACCGGAATGGGCGTCGCCAAAAACTCGGCGGGAGTGATAAAAATGTAAGTTAAATCAACAACTTGTCGATGGTGCCGCTTACAGGACTCGAACCTGTGACCCCCGCATTACGAATGCGACCATTTCTGGCAAAAACCGCAGAAAACCGTAGGTTATTGTTGGCATTTCCGGCATCAAAAAGCATAAATTGACCAATCTGCGATACCAGCGCGATACCAAGATTCGCTTCGCTTCGACTATGCTGTCCAGAGATTGTCGGTTGACCGTCCGTGTTTGCGAACGGTTCTGATCGAGGGCGTTCAGTAGTCGAGACACTGCACCGCAGCGCCCGCGATAGCTACAATGTCGGTGACATCCACAGCCGTCGGATTGAGCGTGAAGCCAGCCTTCATCGGACCGTCGCGCTCTTCCTGAGCATCGAAGCCGAGCACACGGCACACAGCAACGCTCCCCAATGTGCGGCAGTTGATGAGACCATCAGCACGCGCGCTCATCGTAAGGAGCACGCGGCGGCGCGGCTGACTTACGTAAAGCCGCAGGTCCGGGGTGTCGGTGAAGCCGACCATCATACCCCTCGGGCAACGGGCTGTAAGATCCTCGATGAGTGCCTCACCGTCGGGTGAAAGCCGTGTGCGGAATTTGATTTCGCCGAACGTCGCATCGCCTTCGCCTTCAGCCTCATCCGTCGGCGTATCGGTAGATACGTTGGCGCTTTCATCTGCGTAGCTGCAAGCCTCTTGAGCAAGCCCCATTTTTCCATCGCGGTTGAACAGCTTCTCAATCATCCTTTCGACCTCATCAGGCCCAATCCCATCCCGTTCAGTACTAGGAATGGTTTCACTGTTGCAGATGGGATTAAAGGCTTCGATCAATGCCTTCTCGACAGGACGAAGCCACTGTCGCTTCACCCATTGGCTAGCGCGTTCGCCTTCGGCGATCTCACGGCGCAAGTCCCAACTACGCGGCAATTGCTGATAAACAAAGCTGATCCTTGCGAGCAACGTATCCTCGTTACCAGGTCCTAGCGTTTGCCATCGCTGGGTGGCAAAGCGAGCCTTGTTGAAGGTACAGCTGCTTCCATGCTTCTCGACGAGCGGTGATCTCGTCGCATCCATCTCCAGGGCAACGCACGAAGCAATATCGACGGCTGGTCCCGTCAACTCGGTTACAATTCGATCGAGCTGACTCTTCGCGAATACAACCTCGGGAGCTCGGAGGATGTGATAGGTCGCGTGCTTTCTCCAGCGCTCCAGCACAGAGCCGCCGAAGGGGCGATCTGCTTTGCCCGCATATGCCCGCGGCACCAAGCGCGAGGTTGGCGACGCCGAGGCTCTGGAGCATTCCCATGCCCGCCTCGAGCCGGCCGATGCCGCTCTTGATCTGTTCGTTCTGGACCATCTGCACGCCGCCAGCGAGCAGCCCTAACGGCCCCGAGCCGAACATGCCCGCCAACTTCGACAGGCCGCCGGCCTCCTGCAAATGACCGACAATCTGGCCATTGCTCACGGATTTGATGATCGAACCATAGACGCTGTACTGGCCAGACTTGACCCCCACCAAGAGCGCTTCCGGGACTTCACGGAGAAGAACCCCGCCGAGCAGACTGGCAATCATAACGATCCTTCGGCGTGAGTACGGGCTTGGTCTGCAACCATATCGAACTGTGCATCGAGCTGTTGCAGAAGCGGCGGATCAGTTTCCGCGTCCTGTCCCAGCCAGTGCCGGCGAACCTCTAAGCGCGCCGCGGTCCGAAGCCTGTCGTGCAGCCCTGTCGTCTCGCGAGCATGCGTCGTCGCACTGGCGATCACGTCTTGCGCCGAGTGGTGGATCTGCTCTGCAATCGCCGCACCGCTCGCGAGGGTTTCCCGGACCATTTTCGGCAGAGTGAGCGTCGGGACTGAGAATGACGGAATCTTGTTCGTGAACCAATTGCCGGCTGACCGCTCCGGCGTACCAGCCGCGGAAGCCACCGCCGCCGACACCAAGGCCGTGCCTGGTGGCTTGCCTTTCAATGAGTCCGCAACCTCGGAGAAACCGGGATCGATCGCGACCAGCGCGCTTGCGGCCTCTTTCAGCAGCGCAGCCAGATCTTCCCGGATGAACGCCGCGAGCTCGGGTTGCAGGTAGCGCGCAGCGAACGCATCGGGTGCGCGCAAAGCATCGATTGTGTCCGCAGCCGCCAGATGCGTCTCAAGCCCCGCCAGAGCCTTCAAGGCCGCGGTGTTCACCAGAACCGCAGCCTGGAGCCGATAGTCGTCGCGCCACGCGATGATCGCATGACGCCGTGCCGCGAGTTGCCACATCGCGCCTATGTCTCGCTATCGAAGGTCGTGGCGCCCGATGTTGACGCGCCGTTCCACGATGGGAACAGCATTTTCAGTCGATCGACCGTGTGCCGCCACTTTGGAGTCTTCGGCGCGCAGACGCTGTTCTGGTTGCCGAACATGCCTACCTCGTGGATCGCCGCATCGAGGCCGACGGTGGCGACCCATTCAACGGGGACGAAATATTCGCAGCGGTCGAGATCGTCGATGAACTCGCGATGATAGCTGGCCTTAGTAAGAATGTCCGCCGCCGGTGCCGCCGGGCCGTCGCCGTCGCGCAGTTCGAAATCGCGCAGCGCGGCCGGTTCGCCGCGCACCACGCCGACACCGACAAAACCGTATCCCGGCGCCTTCACCCAGACCCGGTCGCCCGGATCGAGCAGGCGCAGCGTGCCGCTATACCATGCGCCGCCGCCGGCCGAGATGAAGCCGTAGCGGCGTGCCTCCTCCCAGTCGCGACCCATGCCGTGACCGAAGGAGACGTAGTATTCGCCGTTCCAAGGCTCGCGCTCGCCCTGCCGCGTTTCGACAGTCGCCGCGACCTGAGTTTCCACCGGGTCGATCAGCCATGCGCGGCTCAGGAGTTGGCCGGCGTCGGTGTCGAACACCTGGAAGCACAGCACGTTGATCGCGATCCCGCGCTTGGCGAGAAAGCCGACAATCCGCTCCGAACTGGCATCGAGACTGGCCGCGACGATCACGATTTGCAGGCTCTGGTTGAGCGTCGCCTCGTCGAGCAACATGCCGAACCGCGCGCGAAAATCCGCGGCGAGATTGGCGCCGTTCGAGAAGCGCGCATAGACGCGGCCGATCGCTTCCGCATCGAGTGCCTCGGCCCAGGTGGCATAGTCGATCGCCTGTGCCACAACGTCACGCGGCGTGCGCCCGCGCTTCAGCTCGATCAGGACCAGCCCGCCGTCAGGGGCGATCGCGAGCAGATCGATCCGGCCACCGAAGCCGGTATCCTCCTGCCGGCCGATGATCATCCATTCGTCGGAGAGGATCTGCGGCGCGGCGACGATCATTTGTTCGAGGAGAGCCTCGCTCGGCAGCGCGGACTCACCGAGGGGCGCAGGCGCGCTGCCGACTTTCCAGATACTGTGACGGATCGGCATGCTCAGGTCAACTGTGCCGCGCGGCGCCCGCGCTTCGGCTTGGGCGCAGCGGTACGTGCAGCACGGATGCGTTCTAGCAGGACACTCGCCGACTCGTCGTTCGGGTCCTGCGGTACTAGCTCGCCGCGGAACGCCTTCGCAAGGATTGCCGCTTCGAGCCTGTCGAGCAAACCAAATCCAGCCGCGGGCCCGCCCAATTTTGCGACACGGTTAAGCTCGAAACGCGCACGCGAGAGACACGCGGTCAGTATATCTAGTTTCGCAACAATGCGCCGCTGTTCAGCCGCAGGCGGCAGAAGAATTTCAAGTTCGCGGAGCGTACCAATATTAAGACTATCTCGTGTTGTTCCAGCGCTCACGTCATCAGCCGCCGATTGAAATTGCGGCGCTTGCAGCGTCCGCCAAAGCCAATAAGGGCTTATCTCTCGATTAAGTCTGATTCGCGCTATAGTCCGTGAAATATTGGCGTTTTTCAGATCATCAGGAACAACTGCAATCCGCCCCACTGTTCCTTGTACTGAAACAAGGACATCCCCTGCCTGAATACGACTGCGGTTAAATTCTTGATCGAGAGCATCGGTAATCGTAACCAACTCAGTTTGATCCAACCTATTTCGTCGTATGTCAGTAACCCTAACCATGCGGACGCCCCCTGGATTAGGTTCACCGGGCTTCAAAACGCCATAACAAACGGGGCTTTCTGGCCTAGTTATTTCATCCACGGTCGTCCTTGCCCACCTCTCTGGCAACCCGCGTTCCGCAGTTGATAAGACGAGCGCGGAATTTGGTTCTTCTAGATTCTCGACCAGTGCCCGCACCTCTACCATAGCATTTGACAGATGCAGTTCGATCGCCGCCGCGATCTCATCCGGGGTTTCCAGCCCATCCTCAGGATCGCCACTATTATCCTTCAGCCAGCTAATATCGAGATTATCGCCACGCGCAGCAATCTCGTCGCGTGAGAAACAGCGGAAGCGGCCGCCCCCCCCCCCCGGCGGTGCGCATCGCGCCGCCATTAGGGTCGTCGCCAAAAGAATGAACGAAATCGGTGAGGTCCTGCGCGTTGAACGGATTGGTCTTGCCATAGCTCGGCATGTTGGAGCGGGCGTCGTAGATCCAGACGGCCTTGGTTGCGTCCTCAAGCGGCGCTTCCTGGTCAGCGCGGTTGAAGAATAGGACGTTGGTCTTTACGCCCTGGGCGTAGAAGATGCCGGTAGGCAGGCGCAGGATAGTATGGAGGTTGCACCAGCTCATCAGGCGCTGGCGCAGGAGCCTCCCCTTGCCGTCGTCGAAAAGCACGTTGTCGGGCACCACTACCGCGGCGCGGCCGCCGAGTTTCAGCGAGCGTATGACGTGCTCGACGAAGGGAAACTGATAGGACGAGACGCGATCTGTGATCGTCAAATCGTCGCGCGTCGGCGGGCCGCCGGCGGGGCCGAACGGCGGGTTGGTCAGGATCAAGTCAGCGTTCTTGTATTTCGGAGCTGCCCCGCGCGGGCTCAGCGTATCGGCAAGATCAAGGTGATCGGGGTCGATGCTATGCAGATGCAAGTTCATCTGGAGCAGGCGGAACGTGTCGGGCACGTTCTCGACGCCCCGCAAAGCTTGGTTGAGCTGGAACGCCTGCTGCTTGGGCGAGAGCGTGAAATAATCGTCGGTGGTCGCGCGCATGTAGCGGTCGGCGGCAATCAAGAATCCGCCAGTGCCCGCAGCCGGATCCTGAATGACCTCGCCCGGCTCCGGCTGCATCAAGTGGACGATAACGTCGATCAGGACGCGCGGGGTGAAATACTGGCCAGCACCGCGCTTGGTCTCCTCCGCCATCTTCTGGAGCAGGCCCTCATAGGCGTCGCCGAACGCATCGCGCTCTTCGCTATACCAATGCAGGCCATCGATCGCGTCGATGAGCTTGCGCAAGTTGACGGGCTCGCGGACGATCGTCGCGGCGTTCTGAAAGATCGCGACGATCGAGCGGTCGGCGATCTTGGCGCCGTCGCCGAGATCGATCAGCGCTTGGCGATAGCGCGTCAACACCTCGGTCTCATTAGCGGATTTCAGCGCGCTCCATCGATACTGCTCGGGGATGCGGTTCTCGTCCTTCTGCTCGGACGCCATCTTGAGGAAGAGCAAATAGGTGAGCTCGGTGACATATTGCTGGTAGGTCACGCCATCCTTGCGGAGCAGCGCGCACAGGCGCCACAGCTTGTTCACCAGATCGGCGGAGGGATTCATGTGGGGTCTTTCGTCATGCCGCGCGGGTATCCCAGATCGCGGCGTTCAAGTCTTTGAGCACCTCCCCTAGCCCGGAATCGAACTCGCGGTCGACCACTGCGAAGCCGCCATGTTGCGCAAATAGGGGGTCCGAGAGGATCTCGGGGTCGCCGACCGGCTGCGCGCGCAGGACACGGCCGATGCGCGCGAGCCACTGCTTCTGCTTGGCGGTCCACGTACGACTGGCGAGGATGCGCTGGACGCCGTTGTCGACGCGCGTTTCATACGCGACGAGCGGGTCGCCGAGTGCGGCCTGGCGGACGAAGCCGATGATGTGCGCAGCGATGTCGGCATTGCGCGCGCTGCCGTAAGCACGGCGGAGGCTCGCCTCGGAGAAGCCCTTGGCGTCTAGGAGGATGGCGAGTTCCTTCAGTTCCTGGCGGGTCAGCTCGCGCGGACGCTGGGTGGCGGCGATCATTGCCGGGACCGCGTTCATGTTGTCGCGGACATACGCCTCGAAGCTCTCGATGTAATCGCCGGGCGTCGCTTTCTCACCGAAATTATCCTCGATCGAGACGAGTTCGTCGTCGTGCTCGGAGATGTAGATGCCGTCGCCGCTGCGGGCCGGGTTGGCGGCGTCGAGCACGGCGGCGAGCGACGGATGCTGGCGGAAGAGCGCGATGGTGTCAGCGGCGGGCGCGTCCTTGAGGCGGTCGGCCAAGTCACCGAGCGGGCCGACGACGAGTTCGAGCGCCTCGCGGCGATCGTCGCTGATGTATTTGATGCGCTGGCGGAGTTTGACGACGATCTGATCGCGGACGAAGGCGCGGTCCTCGTCGGTGGCGGCGCGCTCGATGTCGCCAACCAGCGTTCCGAAGGTCAGGCCGGGATCGACCACGACCGGGCGCATATCGGTGACGTCCTGAAGGTTGGCGTAAATGTCGACCGCGTCGAAGATACGGAAATACTCCTTGCCGATCTCGTCGCAACGGCGCGTCGCGCGGCCGATCATCTGGTCGTAGAGGATGCGGCTGTTGACGCGGCGGACGAATACCAGGTTGGTGATCGCGGGGACGTCGATCCCGGTGGTGAGCAGGTCGACGGTGACGACGTATTTGGGGCGCGGATCGTTTTTGAACGCCTTGATGCGGTCGAGCGGCTTGTCGATCGAGCCGGTGATCTTCTCGACGATGTCGTGCGGTTGCGGTCCGTATTCCGCCGTGAGCGCGGCACGGAGTTCGTCGACGAGGATGTCCGCATGGTCGTCGCGCGCGGCGAACAGCAGCGTCTTGCCGGGCTGGTCGGGCGGGCATTCGGCGGCGATGGCCTCGGCCACCGCGCGGTTGAAGGCGCGGGTGTGGACCTTCTTGTTGAACTGCGCGATCTCGAAATCGACCTGGTCCTCAAGGTCGAACAGGTCGACCTCGCCGGTGCGCGGGTCGAAGATCGTGACCTCCTCACCCTGCTCGAAGCTGATCCCGGTTTGGCTAAGCGCGGTGGTGATGCGGCGCGGCGGGCGGTGGTCGATCAGATAGCCGTCGATCACCGCCTGACGATAGCCATAGCGGAAGACGGGCGCGCCGAAGATCTCGCGGGTGTGGAGCGCCGGGGTGGCGGTCAGCGCGACCTTGGTAGCGTCGAAATAGTCGAGCACGCGGCGATAGGCGGACAGGTAATCGTCGAGGTTGCGAAAGCCGAGATCGTCTTCGCGCAGCTCGGCATCTAGCGTGTAGCCGCGGTGCGCTTCGTCGACGATCACGAGGTCGTAGGTTCCGGGGGTTGGGCGATCAGCACCGGGATTGTCGAAGACGCGGTGGATCATCGCCTGGACGGTGGCGACTTGGACGCGGTCGGTCGCCTCGGGAAATTTGCGCGCCATGTCGGCTACGGGGAAGACCTGGTCGAACTTGAAGAAGCCGCTGGTGTCGGTGGTGCTCATCGCGTCGAGCGTCTGGCGGCCGAGCGCGTTGCGGTCGACGAGGAACAGGATGCGACGAAAGCGCTGCGTGCGGAGCATCTCGTACATCAGTGCGATGGCGAGGCGGGTCTTGCCGGTGCCGGTCGCCATTGCGAGAAGGATCTGGCGCTGGCCGCGCGCGATCGCGTCCTCGACCGCGGTGATCGCGTCGTGCTGATAGGGCCGCAGACCGGTGACGCCAAGTTCGCGATCGGCGACGATGCTGGGCTCGGCGGCAATGTCCTGCTCCAGTCGCTCGCTGAGATCGCGGGGCGAGAACCACTCGACAAGCGCACGCGGCGGATCGCCGGGGACACGGGCATCCCAGAACCAGGTGCCGGACTTGGTCGCCAGCTGCTTCACATAGGCGCGGCCGTTGGTGGCGAAGACGAAGGGTATGCGAAAACGGTCTTCGTTCTGGGTCCAAGGGCCACCGACGGGCAGCTCGTCCGGCGTCAGCGTGATGTCGCGGGCGTAGCGCTTAGCTTGACCGATCCGGCCGGGCACATCGCTACTCTGGCGCTTAGCCTCGATCACACCGACACAGCGGCCCTCGATGAACAGGGCATAGTCAACGGGACCGCTCTTGGTCGGCCACTCCGCGATAGCGATCGGCGTGACATAGTCCGGCCTGGCCCCAAGTGCGTGCCGGAGGACGACGCTATCAACGGTCCATCCGGCGGCACGAAGTCGGTCGTCGATCAGGACGCGCGTCGTCCGCTCATCCAGTTCCACCCGCTTTGCACCGTCGGTGGCCAGGTTCGTCAGCATATCGAGCTGCTGTTGCGGGATCGCGGCGGCTTGGGCTTGCACACCCGACAGAGCGGCCTCTGCGGAGCGTAACGCCGCTTCGGTTTCGGCTGCGTAGTTCTCCCAGAACGCCTTGTCCCGCGCGTTCTGCTCAGCCAGGCTCTCACTTACCCGCCGTCTTTGTTCGGCATCCTGCGCGGCGAGGACAGCCTTCGCCTCGCTATCCGCGCTCGTAGCGATGGCTCTCTTCAACTGCGCGAGTTCGTCGGCGACCGCCCTACCGACATCGGCCGGCGGCACCGGCGGGACGAACGGACCCGGTTTGAAATCGGGGTGGCCTTCGTAACTCCGGTGAAACCAGATGCCGATCTCACGAGCGATCTTCAGCGAAGTCAGCACATCCGCTACGCTGCCCGTATCCTCGTGAGCCGCGACATTCCCAGCGCGCTTTAGGTGATAGAACAGATCGGCGATTTCACGCGGCATGATCGACCGGGCCCGCAGCGTCCTCAGAACGTCATCGAACGACGCTGTCTGGGTAGGCAGCAGGGCATGCCGCGCAGCAACGGTCTTTGCCGTGATTTCCGCAAACTGTCGCAACTTGACCAACGCGGCGGGAGGGTCATCCGAGAAATACCGTTCGGCGAGTTGACCCAGCTTGGTCAACTGCGGGCTGTGGGCTGTCAGGAATGCGAAATTGCCAGTCTTATCCCCCATGGCCAGCCCCTAACATCACGTCCGAGCCCCTCAAGGCCTTGCCTCCGAAGAGCCGAGCACAAGCATGCCACTTTGCCGTGCAAGTCGGTTGCCCTTGATCGCGGCGGCTATCACGTCCGCCAGCAGGTCGCGCAGTTGGCTGCTGGTCGATTTGAAGCCTACGGCGCGGGCGGCGGCTTGCATGACCTGATCGTCGGTCGCGCCGTAGTTGATCCGCACGACGTCGAGTATAGCGATCTCAAGCTCAGCTGGCGGCAGCGTGTCAGACTTCCGCAATGAGGCGGAGCGAACCGCGCTGCGGTCTCGCACCTTTGGCTTGCGGCCCGGCACGTCGAGGAAATCGTCCTCGTCGGCGATGCGGCCTTCCCGGACCGAAACCGCGATAGCTGCCTCTACGGCCTCCTGAATGCGGGCCCCGGCTCGCTTCAGTCCCCACGCGTCGCGAATGCGGTTCACGACCTCGCACGCGTGGACCGGCCCCTCGATCCGCACGACTTCCTCTGCAAGCGCGGACAAGGCGCCGCGCGGCGTGTCATGAAGCTCGCCCAGCAGATGCCGGGGTCTGGTAATTTCGGCTTCTTCGTAAAGGCCGTTCACAGGTTCCATGTCGGTCGCGGCCAGGCCGACCTCGGTGAAGCCCTCGCGTTCGAGGGTGGTAATCTCGACGTTCACGGCACGCGTGGCCTTCGCGCCGGCGGCCTCGGAATCATGCTCGGCCTTGGCCGCCTCGATGCGCGCGATGACGAGGTCGATCTGTTCCTTGGGCCGCTGGAACCAGTCGGTGCTCCAGATTCGGTGGATGGTCCAGCCGTGGCTCTCCAGAACCGACTGGCGGAGCCGGTCGCGGTCGCGGGCCGAGCGCGCATCGTGATAAGATGCGCCATCGCACTCGATGCCGATGAGATAGCGGCCTGGCCGGTCCGCGTCGGACACCGCGAGATCGATGAAGAAGCCCGCGAGGCCGACCTGCCGGTGGACCTGATAGCCCCTGGCTTGCAGGGCCTTGGCGACCTGCTCCTCGAACACGCTGTCGTGATCGCGGCTGGTGCTCTCCGCCATGGTCATCTTGCCGGTGCGCGCGAAGTGCAGGAACAGCTTAAAGGCGAGCACGCCCTTACGGGTGCCAGCGAAATCGGGGTCGATGTCCTCGTCCGACATCGAGGCGAACACCTCGCAGCGCTGCTTGGCGCGGCTGATGAGGACGTTCAGCCGCCGTTCGCCGCCGTCCATACCGAGCGGCCCGAACCGCATCGGTACGCGGCCGCCCGGGACGGTCGGTCCGTAGCCGACCGAGATGAAGATCACGTCGCGCTCGTCGCCCTGCACATTTTCGAGGTTCTTGACGAAGAACGGCTCGGCGTGGTGCATCTGGAAGAACGTCTCGACCTCCGCCGGGAGGCCACGGCGTAGGATTTCGAGCTGGTCCATGATCGCGCGGCGCTGAGCGGCGGAGAAGGCAGCGACGCCGAGCGACAGTTCGGGATGATCGCGCGCGTGCGCGACGATCGCCTGCGCGACGACCTTCGCCTCGACCATGTTGGTGCGCGTGGCGCCGGCATCGAACACGCCCTGCGGGATGCGGTGGAAGCGCAGGCCCATGCCGGCTTCCGCTGTGTAGGGGCTGGGGACGATGAACAGCTTGTTCTCGTAGAACTGGCGGTTGCTGACCGCGATCAGCGACTGGTGCTTGCTGCGGTAATGCCAGCGCAGCATCCGCATCGGCAGGCCGCGCGCGGTGAACAGGCCGAGGATGCTCTCGATGTCGGTGACGCGGGTGCCGGCATCGTCGTCATCGTCCGCGCCGCCGCCGGTCATCTTCGAGAAGAAGGCGGTGGGCGGCAGCTGCTTCGGATCGCCGACGACGACGACCTGCTTCGCGCGGGCGACCGCACCGAGCGCATCGACCGGCTGGATCTGGCTCGCCTCGTCCATAACCAGCAGATCGAAGTCGAACAGGCCGGGCGCTAGGAACTGCGCCACCGACAAGGGGCTCATCATGAAGACGGGTTTGAGCGCCTGCACTGCCGGCGCGGCCTTCTCCATGAGCTTGCGAATCGGCATGTGACCGCGCTTGCGGGCGATCTCCGCGCGCAGCACCCCGAGCGGACCGACCGCGCCGCCGTCGCGTGCCGGGACCGCCTGATGATGCGCCTTTACGACCTCGAAGCTCGCGGTCGCGATCCGCTGGCGGTCCATGTCGGCGAACTCGCGTGCCAGCCGGCCGTGCAGCGTGCCGTCGAACGTGCCGAGGTCTGGGTCGGCCTTGATCTGGTCGGCATAGACCGCCTCGTAATAAGCCATCTCGAAGGCGGGCACGGCGCCGTCGGTATCCAGGCGCCCGTCTGCCAGCCGCCTGACGACATCGTCGCAGCCGAGCTTGGAGGTCCGCTCCGCTCGGTCACGATATGCCGTCCACTGGGTCAGGCGCTCGCCTGACTCGTGCCAGCGTTCCAGATGCGCGCGCAGATCGGTGAGCGGCGTGGCGGCGAACGTCTCGCGGCCGAGTGCGATGCCGAGATCAAGGCAAAGCTGTTCGCCGATCGCGGTCAGGTCTTCGAGCATGGCCTTGGCATTCGCTTCGACCAGAGCCGCGTCCGCAGCGGGTGCGGCACGGTCGTCGATCCTGCTGCTGAGAAGGCGTATGTCGCCGTTGGCCTGGATCCAGTCGGCGGTGGTACGCAAAGCGGCCCAGTCTGAGCTTGTCGCACGCCATGCCGTTCCAAACGCCGCGGTGCCGATCTCTGCCAGTTCGACGATCGCTGCATCCTTGCGCTGAAGTTCGGCAAGGTCGTCGAGCGGCCGGCGACGTTCGTCGAGATCGGCAGGCACAGAAACCAGCACGGCCGAACTGGCGGTGTCGGCGGCATGCAACCGTGTCACTACGGTCATCAAGGCTTCGAGATCGGCACGGTCCGCTGCCAGCGCATCGCCGAACGCCAGCGATTGCGCCTCACTCAAACCGGACCACAGGGCTGTCAGCGACGGCATGACCTGTTCGATCAGCGCCGTGGTTCGCGAAGCGCGCGTGCTAATTTCGCTGCGGTTGGGCCGGCGCGCGGCGATGATGCGGGGTTCGGCGCCGAGCCCGCGGAGCGAGCGCATCCACTCGACCACGCTCAACAGCGGCGCCGACGTCGAGCGCTCGCCGCGCCATTCCGCCCCGAAGGCGGAGCGGGCAAAATCATTCTCCTGCTCGATCGTCCGCTTCGCCGCCTGCCCTTTCGCAAGCGCGTCCAGCAACAACAGCGTCTCGTCGAGCGGCGTCGTCGGGGACGCCAGCACCGATCGAATGAGCCGGTTCGTGCGCCGCCACTCCCCGCTGAATATCTTCATGAAGCCGCTGCCGTGCGAGGCGAGCGTGACCCGCGCACCTGTCAGGTCCAGATCCCAGGCTGCATCGGTCAGCTTTCCGGTCGTCGCCGCGACCGCATCCTCGTACGCCGCAACCGCATCGACGACATCGGCGGCGCGTTCGACGCCTGAGTTCCAGACGTCGGAGGCAAAGGCGTCAGCGTCGGCATCGGGTGCATTGGCGACGCGCTCGCCGATCGCGGCAAGCGTTCGGGCTTCGTCGACCGAATTGGGCGCATCGCGGCCGATCGTCCGTGCCAGCGCTCCCGCCTCAGCCTGCAATCGTGGCAGCAACGTTGCCAGCGCACCGACCTGTTCGAAATCTGCGAGCGCAAACGTTGATGGCAGCGCGCGCAGGGCGGCAATCGCTTCCGATAGGTCGGTCGTCCAGCCGCTCTCGGTTACAGACGGCGCGAGATGACTGCGGAGATAGGCGTGGCGCTGGCCGGTCACGAGCAGCCGGTCGATCTCGTCGAAGCGACGCTCCCAAACCGTGTCCGCGAGTGCAGTGCCCTCGATCGCGGGCGCCTGGGCAACCCGGTTCGCCAGCACGACGAGGACACCGATGTCGCCGAGCGACGACATCGGCGGCAGTTCGAGACGGGCCGCTAGACTGCCCTGTGCGGCGTCAAGTCCGGCGAGCTTCTCGATCACTACCGAGAGCCTCTCCTCAAGCCGCTCGACCTCCGTCGGCAGAATCGAGGACAGGCCGACGCCACGCCATGCGTGCTCGCCTGGGCGACCGATCAAGGTGATCCGTTCGGCAAGCTCCCCGATCACGTTGTGACGCTCGGCGAAATCATCGATCGACCAGGTTTCCGGCTCGACCAGCGTCAGATCGCCCGGCTTCTCACCGTCCAGCCGTAACCGGCTCAGTTGGCCGATCACCTGAAAAGGGGTGAGCCCGGATGCCGGATGCGACGTGTGCATCCGCTGGACGTGACCGTTCAGGCTGTCGCGCGCGATCGTCAGCCGGGCATGCAGGCTCCCGGCATCCTGATGCTTCGGCGCGCCCAGCTCCCATGTTCGCCGCAGTTCTTCGAGCACCGCACGCTTGTTGGCCTTGTTGCTGTGAAGCTCGAGACACGCATCGCCGACGCCGGTCGCGTCGAGCCTGCGCTTAACGACTTCGAGCGCGGCCATCTTCTCCGCGACGAACAGCACGGTCTTTCCGTCGGCAATTGCGGACGCGATGATGTTGGCGATCGTCTGGCTCTTGCCCGTTCCCGGCGGCCCCTGGATGACCATGTCGCGACCGCGGCGCACCTCGTGCACCGCCAACGCCTGCGAACTGTCGGCGTCGACGATGTGGAGCATCTCGGATGGCGGAATGAACGGATCGATATTGGCATCTTCGGGGATCATGCCCGCGCTGCCCTCGAACCCGTCGGCCAGCAGCCCGCGGACGAGCGCGCGCTCGGTGATCTTGCCGCCGTTCGGCCACGTCTGCGGATCGAGATCGCGGTACATCAGGAACTTGGCGAACGAGAAGAAGCCGAGCACGACGACGTCGGGCTGAACCTCCCAGCCGGGCTTCGATGACACGGCCTCGGCGACGTCCTTGAAATAGCCTACCGGATCGAAATCCTCACCGCCCTCGAACGTCGGCAGTCGGATGCCGTGCGCGCGGTCGAGAAACGCCTCCAGCGACAGGTTGGAGGCATAGTCCTCCTGTCGCATCCTCAGCTTGAACTTCTCTCCTGCATTGCCGCGCTCGAGTTGCACGGGCACGAGCACAAGAGGCGCGAACCGGATGTTCGCGGCGTTGTTGGGGTCGATCCACTTCAAAGCCCCGAGGGTCAGATAGAGGATGTTGACCCCCTGCTCCTCCTCCAGCGTGCGCGCGTCGAAGTATAGCTCGAGCAGGCGCTTTTGGAGGCCCTTGGGCGTCAGACGGGTCTGGAGGCGGGTGTCGATGTGGCGCGAAAACACACCGCGTTCATCGGCGACGTCATCCTCGGGCTGAGCGAGATCGGCGATCTCATCCGACTCCTCGGCAAGCGCGTCTTCGCTGGCTTGCTCACCGGCAGGTGCCGCCTTGCCCGCGAGGAACGAGAAGGGGCGGGTCTCACCGACAAGCATGCGAAAAATCTCGCTGCTGACCTCGTCGACGACTTCGACCGCCTTCGCGCCTTTCGCCGCGCGAGGCATGTTGAGCAGACGGTTCCTCGCCGAGAGATCGAGGAGCTCGGTCCGCGCGCGATCCAGCTTCTCATCTACGGGAAGGTCGCTCTGGAACACCGAAACGGTCAGCTCACCCTGCTCGATACTCGGTACTGTAGCCAATTTCCGCCCCCCGTCACGCGACACTTGCGGCGATAAGGCGCGAAAAGGGTCACCAAGTCTACCACAACCTGTTCAGCCGCGGATGGCTTGGGCCGCATTCCCACGCCGGCGATAGGCAGCACCCGGGTCGCGCACCTTCGCCAACGCTAGGACATCCTTCTCCCAACAACTGCATGGTGAACACCACACGTGTGCATAGTATTCACCACAGCGGTTGCTTTTATATTTCTCTATCTGGCATACTCATGCGAGCGCACCCGCCTGGTCAACTAAGGAACAATCCCAAAACATGTATGCACTCTCGAATGAAAACGCCGAAATGGCATCCCATATCGTACCCGAACATGCTGACACGCTGAAATTGCGCGATATACAATTGCTAATGGAGATGCCGTTCTTCAGCATATCCAAAAGTCCAGTGTTTGAATCTCGCATCTTTGATAATGGAAATGTACGGATTGAGGTCAAGTCAGGCGAATTGGGCCTACCAACGATGTGGGACAAGGATTTATTGATTTATATCGCGTTGCAAAGGAACAAGCTACGCGCTGATCGATCCCGTGATGTATATAAAATATCCTTCCGTGCGCACGACTTCTTTAGATCTTGTGGTCGATCATCTGGCGGCCGGTCCTATGAGAGCTTAGTGAGTACCCTAAATCGGCTTTCGACGACCTCAATATCAATGGCCATCGCGACCGAACGTGGTCAGATCGAAGATCACGCATTCTCTTGGATCAAGTCGGTACGAATGTCGGGGCGGGCGATTAACGGGAACCGCGCGCTGGGGGAGATCGAGGTAGATGTGGATAGGCGATTGTGGCATGCGATCGACGAGGACCAGTCAATACTCGCCAGGGACAGCGAATACTTTAACCTGACGAGCGGGTTCGCCCGACGTGTTTATGAGTTGGCGCGCGCCAATATCGGCAGCTCAGCAAGCTGGTCCGTCGACCTCGAACGATTATCGAAACTGACAGGCTATAGTGACGATGAGAAACGTTACTTCAAAAGATATATATTCCAGCTGGCGGCAGCAGATAGCTTTCCTGAGTATCGGATAAATATTTCCTTAAAAATCATGAGAAAACGTTCCTTGGGCACCAGTAAGGTACGAGGGATTTCTAACCTCAAGATGACATTCACTAGGCGCAATTCTATTAGAAAGCCGGATGCGATGTGCGATGTCTCCCGACTAGCAATTATTATAAAGCACAAAGTGAATGCCATTAAAGGAGGAGCAATGCATGACCCGGTCCGATCAGACGACGATGACTACTCGTCCGGCAGAAGACAGCGAAGCTCAAAACCGCGCCAAGCGGATTAAGTTGCTCAATCAGCAGATCGCCGAGCTGTCCCTGGAACAGCATCTTGCAGCTCTGAAAAGGCTCGATGGATGGATGGCATCCCCCTGGGTTCTTTCTGGAATGGGGATGGCCGCCGGCATCGCGCTGTTCTGTTTCGGTGTGCTGTTCACGAAATTCGTTGTTCTAGCGCATTGAATGCCGAACTAGGGGTCAAGAGGCCACGTTGCCAAGCCTCACCGCGCCTGTCTCGCAGCAGCCTCTGGACGACTGTTGAGGTCCTAGCTGCGAGATCTAACGAAGTGACGCCCCCCTTTGGTGAAGCGCGCCTCGTTACAGCGCCTTAGGGTCGATCGTCATCTGGTTGCTTTGCATCGTACCGGTGCGCTTGCCGCTCTTCACAAGGTCCCAGACCTGCTTGGGCGAGGGCATCGCGGTGAACGCGGGGAAGGAGGACACCGTGCCTTCAACGTCGGTGAGCGACACCGAGTACGTCCCGCTGTTGTCCACCTGCCCCATCAACGACGGATACACGTTGATGACCCGACCGGCATCGTAGAGCGCCATCACATAGCCGCTGCTTGGAGCACTCGATCGGTACACGCCATATTCGGTGCGGCCATCGCCTTCCCTGCACCATGTCGTCGGGGGCTCGGATGCTGGCATTTCACTCGCCTTTGCCTTGGCGGCAATGCTGCTGCCCACCAGTGCCATCAGCATGTCGGCGCCGTTGGACTTCGCCTGCCTGGCTTTGGTGAATGTCAGAGGGGTGGCGCACCCCGTAATCGGCAGCGCGGTGGCGGTCGTCGGAGTGCCGATTGGTTTTGGCCATCGAATGGCCTGAATCACCTGTTGCAGGCTGGCGTCAAGCTGCTCCGCTGTCAGCGTCTTCGCGCTCATGCGGACGCTGACGACCCAGTCACCAACCGGCACGACCGCGAGCGCAGTGCTTCGATATTGACCACCACCGGGCGTTGCAAAGACCTGACGAAGCGAGGCGGCCGATCCGCTGCCGCCCACGGCGAAGGCGATCGGATCGGCACTCGCCGGCGCGGCATTGCGAAACAGGTCGCGCGTTTCGATCGCAGTACGCGAGCGATCGAACCACAGCGCCACATCGGCGATCGCGGGGTGAAAGAGATAGATCGTCGCGAACATACTCTTGTCCGGCATGTCGTATTGAGCGGCCACGTCACGCTCGGTCTGCGTTGCGTCGGTGAGCGCGATCCGCGAGAGGCCAGCCAGTTGCGGCATCAGGATCAGACCGGTTTCGGCATGCTTCCAACCCTTGCCAGCGGGTACGCCCAAATCGCGCGCAGCGGCGGGCGCGGCGGTAGCCAGAGCCAGGACCATCATCCATGCCTTCATCAGTCGCCTCTCCCTCTTGTCACACGATCATGTGCGTCGGCCGGGCGGCCGACAAGCGGGTTCTGATTCGAAATATCTGGCTTGCGGTCCGAACACGGACCACATTGTGCGTTCGTTCGAGGTTAATCCGCAGTTCGACCGCCGAGCGCGCCATGCTCACCGCGCTTCCTCTATGCGCTCGAACACAGCAGCATGCGACTGGCTGATCGAGCGAGATTTACGGTAGCAGGTACGCGTAAGCCACGAAGAACGAGATCGTTATGGTGATAAGCACTCTGCCCATCCCGACCCAACCTTTGAGAGGTGGCTTCTTCGAGATGCTGACTTCGTAGAATGGCTTTGTCATTCGGCGTCCATAGGCTCGAGCGGTTTCGAGCGAAACCCGAGCCGACTGTCACCGGTGAGCCGCGTGGTTGCGAGGCGCAACCAGTCGCAGCGCCTCACTTTAAGGTTTTCTCTACCAAGTCGCCATTTGCCGGAGGGTGGCTTGGAGTGCGCCAGGCACCACGATGATTGGAACCTGGCACATCCTGACCGCGGTATCTGACCGTCAGCCATCGAGATCGAACACGCGGTTAGCGAAAAGCTTCGTATGCCCAACCGTCTTCGGCGTCGTAAGCCACAACACCTTCTACCCTCCCTGCGATCAAATCTCGAGTATGCCTGGCCGCGATCGACGACAGTGCGATGAACTCATCCGTGACGTCGATGACTACCGTCCTGGAAGAGCCCGATCCGACGGGCATGCCGAAGGCAGCTATGGCTGCGGCTCGATCGGGTCCCATAGCTGCCACGATCGTTGGTGGCTTCCAGGCTTCATAGCTCACCTGATAGAGCCTCAACGCTGCGGTGGGTGGGGGTATGTGGTCGAGCATCATGTCACCTTCTGTCGTTGTCGATGACCGGTGATCGCATACCGCGCGCTGGGTTGCGGGTGGCTTATACACTCTCGAAACGCGCAACAATCTGTAAAGAATCCGCAACCTGACGAGGGAAAGAGCCTCAGACGACATACCGGGTATGACGAGCATCTAATGACAGGCCCACTGCGTGAGGGATGTCTGGCTGGCGCGATCCTACACGTCATCCTCAGTGGTGGATTGAACCCTGCCGCCGAAACGGTAGGAGGGCGCAAAATTTGAGCCGAGACGTATGCCACAGCCTGAAATGCTCGACGAAATCGAGCGCCTTGAGAACATGTCTTTCGATGAAAAGCTGCGGTACTTCCAACGCAAAGACCCGTGGGACGGGCTTAGACTGCCCAACAAGATCGCAGTCCCGCGAAGCAGTGTGAACTTAATCGATGGCAACGTGACGCGGATGCCAAAGCTTGCCGGAAAGCCGTGCTTCGGCAACCCGATCGCTTGGATCGCCCACCCGTTAATACACCGGCTCCGGTGATAGTCGGTAGCAGGCCACCTTGACGCCTCCGACGTAGCCTCGTCTCTAACCCTGTCGGCAACCAAATCGTGTGCGGCGATACACACACCAGTCTGTTAGCGTTAGCGCGGTAGCTACCCCAGCGCCCGCAGAACTGCCTCACGGTCGTCAGCCGAGAGCCCATCGGACCATATCTTGGGCCTTAGGGAGCGGAGCAGCGAAACGGCTGGTACCTCATGAACGGAAAGCCACCGGTTCGAGGCGTTCTTGTCTGACGCCACCTCCCGGATGACGTGGGTCTGCTCGTCACTGAGCAGATCAAGCGGGCCGTCGAGGATCGCCTCCAGGGACTGCACGAGGCTTTCAGCAGCATTTGATACCCGCCGCGGCGACATCAACAACCTCCAGTCCACCTTTGGAAAGCGCTGGTTTAGCACGGCCAGTAGGAAGGTTCGCTCATCCAGCATCAATACCTCGGCGAACTGCACGGCACGCTCGATCGGTATTGGCACCCTTCCGAGCGCCATGTGGCTCAGAACAACGGACTGCTTGTAGCCGAGCTGTTTTGCTATGGCTCGCTGGCTTAGCCCCCGCTCGCTTGCGGCGTTAGAGAGCGCTTCAGCTAACAGCCTTGCGGCTGCACTATCGCGATACGCTGCATCGGCATCAGGCTCGTTCACTACGGTTCTCCATTGCCGTCGCCTAGCAGTTCCCACTCGACAGATCATAGTGTGTGCGGTAAAACACACACATGACCTTATGCAGCGAACTCGCCGGCAGGATCAGAAAGGCAGCGCGGAACGGCTCTCGTCTTCATCTGGAACCCTGTCATGTCCGCGTCCTCATGGACGCCAGACTTTACCCCATCATCGCAACCATGGAAGCCGAAGAGCTCAACGCCCTATGCCAGCAAGACAATCACGTAATCGAACCGCAAAAGCTGCTCCAACGAAGCGCCACGAGCTCGGCGCCTATTGGCTCTGGTATCGCGCCGACCGAGATGACTGGGCCATCTGCTGGTATGCCCCCACCACAGATGGACAAGAACGTCGGACTTGCCGCAAGGCGCTCGGCATTGGCGGCGGTGAACCAGGTAACCCGCCGAAAGCAGCTCAGGACGCGTTAGCCGAACACTATCTTGCATCACAGACACCTATCGAAGCACCCATCACGCACGTCTACGTCGAGAAGCTAATGGCGGACTGGCTTATCAATCATGCTGAGCCGAACCTTTCCGATCCCGTTAGGTACGCCAATGGAGTCGCGCACTGGCTGGCTTTTTTCGCTGATGAGCGAGCCGCGGGGCGGCTGCGGGGCCCACCTACCGTCGCTGAAATTAATTCCGCGCTCGTGGAGCGCTTCCATAAGTGGCGTGCGCAGCAAGGTGTCAGCGGCCATACGATTTCACGAGATACCGCCGCGCTTCGCCAGCCCCTAAATTGGGCCTGGAAGCGCAACATGATCGCCTCGGCCCCCTTCGTCCCGGACGTCAAGCACAAGGCCGAACCACGCGACCTCGTATACAGCGTGGAGCAAGTGGCGCGCCTACTGGAGGCGGCTTGGTCGCAGGAGGATCGCCAGCACATTCATATGTTTGCAATGATAATGCTGAGCACAAACGCTCGGGTCGAAGCCGTTCTCGAACTCGACAAGGACCAGCAGATTCGCGACGGGCTCATCTACTTCAACGCTCCCGGTCGTCAGCAAACCAAGAAACGGCGCTCGATCGTCCCCATCTGCCCTACCCTCGCGCCGTGGCTGGAGCTCTATCAAGGCCGTGCGATCCAGTGGCAGAAGCGACATCTCGACCGGGGCACCGGCGAGCCGTGGTTCGAATATCTACCCACGGACAGCATTAAGACCGCCTTTAACAAGACGCTGATTGCGGCTGGCATTTGCCATCAAGCGATCGACGACCAGGGCGCCCCGATATGGTTGCCACCGCGGCGTAAGCTCGGCGAAACCGCACCGAGGCCACAGCTCGTCGGCTTGGGATCACCGAACACTCTTCGCCATACTACCAGCACAGAGATGCATCGACGCGGCGTGCCAGAAGCGCAGATCGAAACCGCAGCCGGTCACCGCGGCACTGGGACCAACAATCGACATTATCGCCATCTGCGACCGGAATATCTGACTCAATTCATCGACGGCGTCGAGGCGTTCTGGAGCGACGTAGGAAGGCTGACCAAGGTCCATTTGGTCAACCAGCGCAAACCTGTCGTATTCGACTTAGCCGCCTGATCCCAGGCTTGTTCCCCGTCATGCCATGTTGCAACGTCCCGGCATGTGCAACCGAGCAAGATTCGACGGGGAGCCCGAGACACTAACGGAGCGGTTCGGCGCCGGTTGGCTGACCGCCAAGCCGATGGACAACCGCTTCAATCCGAAGGAGCTTTATCCTAAAAGCCGCGCCTACGTAGTCCGCGAACAAGGCGGCCAGCGCGGCCTCGACGTGATGCACTGGGACGTCACCGCCGGACAGGCGCCTTGGCCAATGACCAATGTCCGCAACCTTGGGTTGCCGCAGTGGAAGGCGCTGGCTGCAAGACCCGATAACCGATGCCTGATCCCGCTGACCGAGTTCTGCGAATGGACGCCAAAGCCGATCGACCGCGGCGATGGTAAAAAGCCGATCAAGGGCGAGATGTGGTTCGATGTCATCGATCAGGACATCTTCGCGATCGCCGGGTTCTGGCGTCAGATCGGCGACGAGCGCTATTTCGCTATGGTCACCTGCGATCCGAACGCATTGGTCGCCCCGATCCATCCCAAGGCCATGATCACAATCCTCCACAACGACCATCACAACCGCTGGCTAACCGGCGACTATACCGACGTGGTAGCGCTCCAGCAGCCATACCCCGCTGATCAAATGACCGTCCGAGGTCCGGTGTTTCCCACGCGAACCGCCGCCGCGGGACGCGCCGCCGCAGCCACGCTTATCTGACCAACAATCCATGGTAGGCTACATACTGAATTAGCACTGCCCACCGAACAGGCTCCAAGGACCTAGTCTAGCGACAGACCATGCGTCGCATCGGCAACACGACTGGCATCCACACGCTCACCCCTAACGACGATGATGCTGCCGCGGACGATCAACACGCCGCCGAGCGGGAGCGGCCACCCTGCCGGATCGCCGAACACGCCAATACCGAGCGTGGCGCCGACCAACGGCTCGATGTTGATGAACACGCCCGCACTAGCGCTTTCGACGCGCGTCACCGCCGCGCCGATAGGAAGGCCGGCGAGGGGACACCATTTACGATTGCGCTCTTCCGTTTGCCGATCGTGGAGGCCTTGTCCCTGTCCGGGAGCGAGATCATACCCCGAGAAAAGCTCGCGCTTGTGCGGCCGTGACTTCCTCCTGATCGATCTCATCCTGCATGCCGACGATCGGCGAGAACGGCATGAGGTCGGGCGCTTCGAGTGGATGGCCTTCCAGATGGCGAATCAACGCCCGGCATATCGACAGGATGTTGAACCATCTCATTGATAGGCCAACCACAATAGCAAGCTGCTGCCCGGGGATGAAGTAGTGCGCGACTTGTCCTGCGCGATTGGGGGAGAACTCGTGGAAAGTCGCGAAAGTCTCTACGACCACGCCCTTGTTGAACATGCCAATCTCTTCGATCAACGACGAAAGCAGTTCATAGGCCGGACTTGGGACATAGCTGCTCTTCTGAGGGTGGTAGTCCATAAAGGTCGACGAGGTCAGGGCGTCGTAGATGACGATCGGACTGATGGCGTTCCCAATCAGACGGTACATGAACACGCTGAATCGGGACCACGCCTTCTGTTCGACTCGAACCCGAGCATCCAGATCCCCCCGAGAGATCGGATAGGCGTTTCGGAATTCGGAGATGACGCCCCGGGGATCGATGGGCCTGTCTTTATGCTTGAGAAGGAGGCGGCGCATGAGCTCGATTAGTTCGTATTGCAACGCCTTGCGATAGGCGGCGTCATCTGCCGTCAAGCCCGTGAAGGTTAGTGGCTGAAGGACGTCTTCGATCTCCTTGAAGGTCGAAAAGGGGTAAATCCAATTGCCGCTCGGCTTTTCGCCACCTGTCTCGACCGCCTCGGTGGTTTCGAGATTCCGGCCAACCTCGAGCAGTAACTTCCCGATGAAGTCCGCATCCTCCATGAAGTTGCTTGGGAAGCTCTTGATCGCGGCGCGCTGCTCGTCGGTCAGTTTCAAGGTGGCCAAGTGCTTAGCGAGGGCCTTGCGATCGTCTTTCGCCTGCCAAACCTCGGCGCGCACCAGGGTGACAATTCGCAGCTTCCCCTCCCGGTGTAGGCGATACGCCTCTCTGAACTCCTGTTGGGTGATGCTGATGCGGTTCCGCTTGTCGAACCAACCGCCGACCCGCGTCCCGATCAACAGCACAAAATAGTCGGCTTTGGCGATATTGGTCAGGCACGCTTCGTAGCTGTGCGAGCTGGAATCCACCGTGAAATCATTGAATTCGGAGGCCAGCACTTCGCAGCCACGCGCCTCGAGCGCGTACTTGATCGCGCTGCGCAGGTCCTTGAAGTCGAAGATCGTCGAAGACAAAAAGAATGTTGGTCGCTTGCTCATGCTTGGAAACTAGCAGACCGAAGGGACTACAATCCATAGTTGTGAGTGCGAGCCGAAAATGATGCCGACCGCGAAGAAGGGTGCCAAGGGAATGCGCGCCGGAGGCCGCGCTACCGAGGCCGGGATGAGTTTTCAGGCGGAGGTCGGCGCGTTCCTGGCAGCGCAGATGCTGGCCGGCGCGGCGGTCGGGCAAGGCTTCAGCCTCAAACATGACGAGCGGATTGTTGCCTTGCGCTTCGAAAGCGGATCGGGGGTCGACGACGTCATCGCGACCTTGAGCGGCGGCGGGAAGGCCAGCCTGCAGTGTAAGACCAGTCTGTCGCTCTCGTCTGGGGAGACGTCTGACTTCGCCAAGACAATAGGCCAGTTCGTCGAGGAGCTGGTAACCGATCCCGCGCTCGACCCGGCGATGAACGCCTTGGCGATCACGCTGCCGGTCGGCGAAGCCAAGACGCTGGACACACTGGAGGCGGCCTGCCGCCGCGTCGCTGCCGGCGGTCTGCTCGAGCTGAAATCCGGCTCCGAAAAGGAACGTGAGGCCTTTGAAACGCTAAAGGTCTCGGTTGATCGCGCCTGGAAGAAACAGTCTGCCGCGGGGACGCCCGACTATCGGCGCCTTACCTCTCTATT
>Ga0308164_10001717_pt1 | contig 24161 bp, 22 predicted proteins | sample PhyTR2_FD_201031 | JGI IMG/M metagenome (GOLD analysis project Ga0308164, IMG submission 201031) | Phyllosphere microbial communities from UC Gill Tract Community Farm, Albany, California, United States - DLSLT.R2 | ecosystem: Host-associated > Plants > Phyllosphere > Unclassified | place: USA... | reverse complement strand
CAGCCGGGCGGGCCACGTGCCGTTTGAGAGCAATGCGCGCTATGCCGATACCACGTTCTGGACCATCCGCGATTTTCTGCGGCCCGTGCTGCGGCAGGCAGGCACGCCGCTGGCCGCCCGGCCCGCCCCCGCGGCTAGCCCCGGCGTGCTGGCGTACCCTATTCCCGCCCGCGACTACGTGGACCTGACGCTGCCCGCCCACTGGCGCGAGCTGGGCGACGCCCAGCTCGTGGACCTCACGGGCCGCGTGGTGCGCCAGCTTACGCCCCAGGCCTCGCAAGTGCGCGTGCCCCGCGGCAACCTCGCGGCGGGTATTTACTTCTGGCGGCTAAGTGGCCAGCCTGCGCTGAGAGTGGTATTCAATTGAATGGTGTATGCTTGGGATTACGCAGCCGTTTGGCAGCGCCTCGCTCTCGGTGTCGGGCCGCAACCTGTTTTACTACGCGCCCAACGCCAACTTCTTTCCCGAAGTGAACACCCAGGGCGCCGGCAACATCCGCAGCCTCGACCTGCAGGGCGCCCCTAGCGTGCGCAGCTACGGCGCCTGCCTGCGGTTCACCTTCTAATTCGGCAGCTACCTCGTTATGAGTTTCCCGCTAGTACCCCTCACGCGCCTGCGCTACGCCGCGCCGGGGCTAGCTGGCCTGGCGGCCGCCGGCTGCTCGCCCAAGTCTTTTTTGGACGTGAATGCCAGCCCCAACGCCCCGACCGTGGTGCAGCCCTCGGCGCAGTTGCCGACCATCACGGTGGGCACCGCCTTGGTGGGAGGCAACACGCTGGGCCGCGACGGCGACCTGTTTATGCAGCACTACGCGGGCATTGCTAGCCAGCCCTTTGCGGAGAATAAGTACGCCATCAGCAGCAGCTAGCTTGGAACGGCTGCCGCCGCACGGGCTACCCTAGCTTGCGGCCGGCGCTCAACGTGTCGTTTACCCCCTACGGCAACAAGCTAGGCTCCTTGCAGGACAGCCCGGCCGCCATTCCGGTCACGATTGCCAACCAGGGGTATTTCGAGCGGTTTTCCGTCGTCACCACTACCGTGTTGGGCACGGGCGCCACGCCCAGTGGCACAATTACCATCAACCTGAGCATTCCGGCCGATAAAGGTAAAATAAAGAAAATCAACAAGATAGCTGCCGGCAACAGCGGCGTGGAGTACCTGCAAAGCAATAACTACCCCCATTACCTGACCGCCGCCGTGGCCGGCAATGACCAGCTGCGCTTCTTCCTCATCACCCTGGAAAACGGCACGCAGCTCATCACCACCGAAGGGGATGTGCGCCGCATCTAGCGCGGCGTGAGATTGCAGAAAAAAGTCCTGGCAGTGTGCCAGGGCTCTTTTTTGGGCTAGGCCACTACTTCCACTTCCAGGGCATCGAGCACCCGCTGCTTCCAGGCCTGAAACTCGGGGCTGGTGCGGCGACGCGGCCGGGGCAGGTCCACCGTGAGCGTTTGGCTGATGCGCCCGGGGTGGCCGTGCAGCACCACCACGCGGTCGCTGAGCACGAGGGCTTCTTCCACATCGTGGGTCACGAGCAGCAGCGTGGGCCGGCTATCAGCCCAAATATCAAGCAGATGCGCGTGCATGCTGGCTTTGGTAAATGGGTCGAGCGCACTAAAAGGCTCATCAAGCAGCAGCAGCGCCGGCTGGGTCACTAGGGCCCGCGCTATGGCCACGCGCTGCGCCATGCCCCCCGACAGCTGCCGGGGCAGCGCCTCGGCAAAGTCACTCAGGCCCACCCGCGCCAGCACGGCCTGGGTGCGCGCCGCTTGCTCGGCAGCCGGCAAGTGCGCCAGCCCAAAGCGCACATTCGCGCGCACCGTGAGCCAGGGCATGAGGCGGGGCTCCTGAAAGATGACGCCCACCGCCGGGCTGGGGCCGGTGAGGGGCGCGCCCTGCAGCAGCACGCGGCCGGTGCTAGGGTGCTCCAGCCCCGCCACCAGGCGCAGCAGGGTGCTTTTGCCGCAGCCGCTAGCCCCCACCAGCGTCACGATTTCGCCGGCCCGCAGCTGCAGGCTAATGTCTTGCAGCGCCACCACGCCAGTGTCGAACTGCTTGCCAATGTGGTCGAGCTGGAGCATGAATGAAGTCGTAGGTACTAAAAAAGCCTTGGTCATGCAGCGCGCAGCGAAGCATCTCGCTTGCATCGTTGGTTGCGCCGAGGATTACTGCACCACGCGAGATGCTTTGCTGCGCGCTGCAGGACCTTGCTACTAATGTTCACTGTTAATTGCCAGCCGTGCCGTGCGTGTCCTGCCAGTGCAGCAGCCGGCGGCCTAGCAGGGCCAGCAGCGAATCGGTGCAGCGGCCCAGCACGGCGAAGAGCAGGATGCTGGCCAGGATGGTTTGGGGCCGGCCGGTCATTTGGCCATCTAGCAGCAAAAAGCCCAGGCCTTTATTAGCACCCATAATTTCGGCGGCTACCACAAACATCCAGCCCAGGCCCAGGCCATTGCGCAGGCCCACGAAATAGGCGGGCAGCGTGGCCGGCAAAAACACGCGCCGCACCAGCGCCAGCCCCGCCAGCCCATACACGCGGCCCACCTCCACCAGCTTGCGGTCTACTTGCTGAATACCAGCCATTACGCCCAGGTACACCGGGAAAAATACGCCCACTGCAATCAACACCACTTTCGAGGTCTCATAAATGCCCAGCCACAGAATAAACAGCGGCACCCAGGCCAGCGACGGAATATTGCGCAGCCCCTGCAGCAGCGGGTCGAGCAGCCGGCGCACCAGCGGCAAGTAGCCCGTGAGGGCCCCTAGCACCGTGCCCAGCGCGGCGCCCAGCCCAAAGCCCAGCGCCACCCGCCCCAGCGTGAGGCCCAGGTGCGGCCACAGCTCGCCGGTGCGCGCCAGCTCCACTATGGTGCCCAGCACCCGCGAGGGCGCGGGCAGCAGGTTGGGCGGCAGCACGCCGGTGCGCGCCAGCACTTCCCAGAGCGCCAGCAGCAGCACCGGCAACACGGCGCCCAGGGGCCAGCGCCGGTGGCCTAGTGGCCGGGCGGCCGGGCTAGCGGTGCTGGGGGCCGCCGCGGGGGCTAGCCGCGGCGCGGGTAGGGTAGAGGTATTCATAGTTACCTAACGGCCACGGGCGCCGCCGCGAGCTTAGCAGCATACTGTGGGTCAATAAGCTCATCCACCGTCTTTTGCACATCCACCGTGGCCTCGATAGTGCCGCTGCGCTTGAGGACATCGCCGGCCGCGGTAATAGTAGCGCGCTGCTGGGGCCCAAACTGCGCAATGCTGAAATCGGTGCGCGCTAGCTGCCTGGCCGCTACGGCGGGGCTCAGCTTGGCCTCGGTGGCTAGGGCCTGCTGCAACTCGGTGGGGTGCTGCTGGGCCCAGGTGCGGGCGTGCTCGTAGGCGGCCAGCACCTGCTGCACCAGGGCCGGGTGCTGGCGGGCAAACTCCTCGCGCACATTAAGCACGCCGTAGCTGTTAAAGTCGGGGTTGCGGTAAAAGAGCCGGGCGCCCGACTCCAGCTCGGCCTTGGCCATGTGCGGGTCGAGGCCGGCCCAGGCGGCCACGTCGCCGGTGGCCAGGGCTGCCCGGCCATCGGCGTGCTGCAGCGGAATCAGCTCAATGTCCTTCTCGTTCAGCCCCGCCTGGTCGAGGGCCCGCAGCAGAAAGATGTATGGGTCAGTGCCTTTGGTGGCGGCCACGCGCTTGCCCTTGAGGTCGGCCACCGTCTTGATGGGCGAGTTGGCGCCCGTGACGAGGGCCGTCCACTCGGGCTTGGAGTAGATGTAAATAGCCTTGAGCGGATTGCCATTGGCCCGGCCCAGGAGCGCCGCGGCGCCGGCCGTCGAGCCAAAGTCGATGCTTTTGCCATTCAAAAACTCCAGCGCCTTGTTGCTGCCCTGGCTCAGCACCCACTCTACCTGAACGTGCTGCTTGGCCAGGTCTTTTTCCAGCCAGCCCTGCTGCTTCAATACCAGGCTCAGCGGGTTGTAATAGGCGTAGTCGAGCCGGATGGTGGTGGAGGCATCGGCCGTGGCCCCGCCGCCTGCGCCGCCGCAGCTCGCTAGCAGGCCCAGCAACACGAGGGGCACAAAAGCCCGAATTTTTGCCGTGAGTGAACACTGCATATAAAGCGCTGTAAATTATAATGAAACAATGTGTTGTGGAAGGTCGGAGAGCTTAGCTACCCTAGCCAGGCACCGCGCTACTCAGTTAGCTCGGCGGCGTAAAAAGCCTCCAGCGCCTGCGTTATTTTGACGGTTTCGAGCAAAAATCCGTCGTGACCAAAGCTCGAATCCAGCTCACCATACACGGCCCCCGGAATGCCCTCGGCAATGGTGTGCTGCTCGCTGAGCGGAAATAGTACGTCGGAGCTGATACCCAGTACCAGCGTGCGCGCCCGAATGCGGGCTAGCGCGGCCGCTACGCCGCCCCGGCCCCGGCCGAGGTTGTGCGAGTCCATGGCCCGCGAGAGCACCACGTAGCTGTAGGCATCGAAGCGGGCCACGAGCTTGTTGCCCTGGTAGCGCTGGTAGCTGCTGGCCCGGAAATCGCGCAATACATCCTCACTCGGCTCGGTCTGGGTGTTGCCGTAGGCCTCGTAGCCGCGGTAGCTGAGCAGGGCCACGGCGCGGGCAGCGGCCAGGCCGGCATCGCCGCCGCCGGGCCGGTTTTCGTGGTAGGTTGCGTCGGCCTCGATGGCAAGCCGCTGCGCCTCATTGAAGGCAATGCCCCAGGCCGAGTGCCGCGCGCTGGTAGCCATAACTACCAGGTGGCCAATAGCTTCGGGCTGGCTGGCTGCCCACTCCAGCGCCTGCTGCCCACCCAGCGAGCCGCCGATGAGCGTGTGAATATGGGCTAGCCCCAACTCCTGGCGCAGGGCCTCGTGGGCGGCCACCAGGTCGCGGATGGTGAGCAGCGGAAACCCCTGAAAGCGCCCAGCCCCGGTGCTAGGGTCGGCGTCGAGCGGGCAGGTGCTGCCGTAGCACGAGCCTAGCACGTTGGCGCACACGATAAACCAATCGGAAGGGTCAAAAAAGCAGCCTTCTCCAAACAGCCCCGGCCACCAGTCGAGCACGTCGGCGTTGGCCGTGAGGGCATGGCACACCCACACCACGTTGTCGCGGGTGGCGTTGAGCCGGCCCCAGGTGCGGTAGGCGACCCGTGCGCCGGCCAGCACTTCGCCGCTTTCGAGGGAATACGGGTCGGGGAGGGCAAACAATTGATTTTCCATAAAATATGCAAGCGTCAGTTTCTCGCGGAAGACGCAGAAGGTTTCGCAGAGGGCGCGGAGGTCGTGCTCTGCGTCTTCTGCGAAACCTTCTGCGCCCTCTGCGGGCTAAAACCTACCGAACGTTATACTTCCAGCGGCTGAGCGTGCTCGGCCTGAGGCTCCGGAATGGTGTCAGTAGCCTCGTCGGCACCCTTGGGCGCGGCGGTGAGGGCCGCTGCCAGCGCCTGCTCCAAATCAGCCTTGATATCCTCAAAATGCTCGATGCCGACCGACAGGCGCAGCAGCGTAGGCGTCACGCCCGAGGCAAGTTGCTCCTGCTCGCTAAGCTGCTGGTGGGTAGTGGCCGAGGGCTGAATGATGAGCGTTTTGGCGTCGCCCACGTTAGCCAGGTGGCTGATTAGCTTGAGGTTGTCAATCAGAGCCACCGCCGTTTCCTTGGTGCCGTGCAGCGTGAACGACAGCACGCCGCCGAAGCCGCGCTTCAGGTACTTGGCCGCGTTGGCGTGGTGCGTGCTGCTGGCTAGGCCGGGATAATTGACGCTGGCCACCTGCGGGTGCTGCTCCAGCCACTGCGCCACTTTCAGGGCATTTTCGACGGTGCGCTCCACGCGCAGGCTCAGGGTTTCGAGGCCTTGCAGCAGCAGGAACGAGTTGAAGGGACTGATGCTGGGGCCGAAATCGCGCAGGCCTTCCACCCGCGCCCGAATGATGAAGGCAATGTTGCCAAACTGACTGTCTTTGCCAAATACATCGTTGAAAACCAGGCCGTGGTAGCCTTCGCTAGGCTCGGTAAACTGCGGGTACTTGCCGTTGCCAAAGTCGTAGGTGCCGCCATCCACAATCACGCCGCCCACGCTGGTGCCGTGGCCGCCAATCCACTTGGTAGCCGATTCTACCACGATGTTGGCGCCGTGCTTGAGGGGCTGGAACAGGAAGCCGCCCGCACCAAAGGTATTGTCTACCACCAGCGGCAAGTCGTGCTTGCGGGCTACGGCCGCCACACGCTCAAAATCGGGCACGCTAAAGCTTGGGTTGCCAATGGTTTCGAGGTAGATAACGCGGGTTTTATCGTCAATCAGCGCCTCAATGCTGTCGGCATCGTCGCCGTCGGCAAAGCGGGCCTCAATACCCAGGCGCTTAAAGGCCACCTTAAACTGGTTGTAGGTGCCGCCATAGAGGTAGGAGCTCGACACGAGGTTGTCGCCGGGCTGCAAAATGTTGTTCAAAGCAATAAACTGCGCCGCCTGGCCCGAGCCTACCGCTAGGGCTGCCACGCCGCCTTCGAGCGCCGCAATGCGCTGCTCGAATACGTCGGTGGTGGGGTTCATGAGGCGGGTGTAGATATTGCCAAACTCCTTCAATGCGAACAGGTTAGCGCCGTGCTCGGCGTTCTTGAATACGTAGCTGGTAGTCTGGTGAATGGGCACGGCGCGCGAGCCGGTAGTAGGGTCGGGCTGCTGGCCGGCGTGGAGTTGCAGGGTTTCGAAATGCAGGTTCTGGGTGGCCATGAGGCTAAGAAATTAAAAGGAGTTGTTAATTGAAAATCAAGTAGTAAGGCAGCGGGCCCTAGGCCGGCGCAGCCGTGGGTAGCTGGGCTAGGGCCGCCAGGAGGGCAGTAGGGTCGGGGCGCTGCTTGAAGTTGGCATCCACCTCGGCCCAGGCAATAAGGCCATCGGTGCCGATGAGAAAGGTGGCCGTGAGTGGCAATTCGTCATCAGGAGTGCCGTTAAAGGCCGCTAGGTCTATGCCCACGCTGCGGAGCGCGCTGCCTACTTCGGTGCCCACGCCGTAGGCTAGCCCGTACTGGCGAGCCACGGCGTTGCCTACATCACTCAATACCGCAAATGTCAAGTCCTTATCGCTGGCAGTGAGACTGCTATGTTCGGGTGTTTGGGGCGACACGGCCACCAGGGTGGCACCATACTGGGCTAGCTGGGGCAGTATTTGCTGATAGGCGCGCAGTTGCACGTTGCAGTAGGGGCACCAGTTGCCGCGGTAAAACGTGAGTACTACCGGGCCGTTTTGCAGCAGGCTAGCCAGGGTTTGGAGCTGGCCACCGGCGTCGGGCAGCGTGAAGTGAGGGGCTAGCTGGCCGGCTTGTAGTGCGTGGCCTACTGTGCCCGCCGCAGCCACCTGCGTAATGCCCGCATCAATGGTTTGTGCTACCGAGGTAGGGAGCACAGTGGCGAGGTGCTGGGCCGTAGCGGCCAATTCTTGCTGAAAAGCGGTACCGGAATTGTGAATGGAAACAGACATGCGAGGAGAAAACGAACGGCGAAAAAAGTTTGAGTGAAACTCCGTGCTGTTGGCTTTTCAGATTCTCCAAGTGCTACTGCTTGGTAGTTATCTTCTGCAAGTAATTGCTAGTCAGTAGGTTGAATTTACTGTGCTCGCATTAGCTTATAGCCGCAGTAGCTAGGCCGGCTGCGAAGGAATACTACCCGCAAAAGAAGGAAAATTGAAAAGCGCCAGAGGCTTAGCCTTGGCAACAACAGCACATTCGCATTCGCTGGCTCGCGAGGGTTGGGCTGGCAACAGGGGCTAGCCAAAGTTGTCCTGGGCCGCGCACACTGGTGGCGGAGGAGGAAGGGACAGCAAAGAAAACGGAATGTGCCATGGGTACTCGGTTTATAGCCCCCCGGGCGGCACGTGGCGGCTACCGGGGTAGGAATTGGCACCTTTCAGCGGGTGAAGGTTGCCAGCGGGTCAAAGAGCCTAATCTCTCGCCGCTTCTGTATAAAACTTACTAAAACTGCCCTGCCTGCTGCAGGGGAGTACCGGGTTGGTAGGGGCAAATATACTACTGGCTGCTAAACCTGCAAGCCCTATTCTCAAAAATGTAGGGCTGACCAAATTTTACCTGTTCCCTATAAAAAGAAAAAGGCCACCCCAAAACTGGAGTGGCTTTTCTCACCTTTTTTCTGCAAAAAGTACCTAGATACTAGGTAGGGTTAACTCCTGACCTACTTCGATGTGGTCGGGGTTACTGCCGATGATGGCCTTGTTGGCCTCGTATATCTGATGCCACTTGGCAGCGTCGCCGTAGTGGTTTTTAGCAATTTTAGAGAGTGAATCACCGCTTACTACCGTGTAGGTAGAGCCGGCAGCGGCATTGGTAGCGTCAGCAGCTTTGTCGCTGTTGCCGAAAAAATCGGTGCCACCAGCGGACTGTTGTGCCGGAGCGACGGGCTTTTTATCACCCTCGTTAGTCAAGAAATCAAGCAAGCCCATGTGACAAGTGCGTTTTAAGTGTGAGAGAAAAGCAAGCGCTAAGCAGCAGGGTGCTTTGTGAGCCTTATACGCGGCCCCAAACGGCAGGGTTACCAAGCATAACCAAAAAAAAAGCCGTGCGTAAGCAGGCCAAAAGCTAGCGTAGCTTTTACTCCACCACTCTTTCTTTTTCCCTTATGAACTTTTCACCAGTATCCTTCCGGTCTTACTTCGCCTCATTGCTGAGCGTGGTAGCGTTGTTGTTCGTCGTGTCGTCGTGCGGCAACGACAAAGGCAAGGTTGAAGGCGTAAACATGCTGTATGGCACCAGCAGCAAAGTGTGGGTGACCGACAAGCAAACCGATGCAGCCGGCGACAAAGTAAAGCAGGATGATGCGGCTAAAGACCAGGAAATCAGCTTTGCCTCGAACGGCAGCTATTCGGGCACGCAGAGCGGCAAGTATGTATTTGACCAGGCCGCCAAAACCATCACGATGACCCCCGATGGCAGCCCCACGAGCAGCACCTTCAACATCGAAACCCTGACGGATGACAAGCTCACGCTTGTGAACCCCAACAGCCCCGAGTCGAAACTGATGCTGAAAGCTAAATAACCAAGCGCTTAACCAGGGCCTATGCCCAGCTTAGAGGCCTCGTTCCATAACCGGAGCGGGGCCTTTTTTATGGGCGGTGGGGCTAGCCCCGGCCAGCCAGCGCGGCAGGTAGGCCACGCCCAGTGCCAGGTAGAAGTAGTACGTGACGATGCGGTAGAGCAGCACCAAAAAGCTCGTCATAGAAGCCGAGCCCATAAAGCGGCCGAAGAACGTGGGAAACGCGCCCTCGGCAATGCCCGCGCCGCCGGGCGTGATGGCCAGCAGCAGCACCACTTTGTAGGTGATGTTGCGGGCGAAGATGAACAGGAACGTGCCCGTGGTCATGGGCGTGAAGGCGCCGATGAGGCAGCCGATAACGGCGTAGCGGGCCGTCCACACAAACACGGTGCTGAGGGTGGCGCGCCACCAGTAGGCCGCGCCCGCCCCGCGCAGGTGCGCCGAGGCCAGCACCATTTCCTGGCCCTGGCGGTAGGCTAGCCGCCGAAAGCGCCGCAGCCCGCGCAGCGAGGTGAGGCGCACCAGCAACCGGCGCACCGAGCGCGGATTGATAAAGAGCGCGTACATGAGCAGCGCCGAGTAGGCCGACACGGCCACGTAGCTAAAGATAAAAATGGCCCGTAGCGTTTGCACAAGCGTCGACTGCATGCCTTGCGGGTACAAGCCATCGCCGGCCAGCCACACCACCAGCGGCACCATGAAGACGTAGTACAGATTGTCGAGAAACGCCGTGACGATGGTGTAGGCAATAGATTTGCCCAGCGGAATGCCCTCACGGGTGAGGATGGCCGGGGCCGCCGCCGTGCCCCCGGCCGCCGAGGGCAGCACGCACGAGGCAAACTCCCACACCACAATCACCCCGAAGGCCTGGCGCCAGCTCAGCTCATTCTCGGAAATTCGGCGGATGCGGTAGATGTAGCCCAGGTCGCGCGCCCACAGCACTACCAGTGTAATCAGCAGCCACTCCCACTTGGCGTGCAGCAGCGGGGCAAGGTCGCCGGGCTTGTACGAGCGCCAGAACAGGAACGCCACCACGCTCAGGCCAATGAGAGCGGGCACCACAATGCGCGAAGGCCGCAGCTGGCGTAGCAGGTCGGCCTCGGGGGGTGCCGAGGCTGGGGGAGGAGAGGCTAGCGGCATAGAACACGGAAAGAATAGCACAAAAGTAAGTCCCGGCTCCGGCAACCGTGGATACCCGATGAAGTCACCACGCCCGGCGGGGGCTAGCCCCGCCCCCGGCTTCCCGGTCGGCAAGAAAAAAGGGGCCTGCCACGACAAGCGCGGCAGGCCCCTTTTAATTCAGACCCGGGCTAGCCAGCTAGGGCCGCCCGCCGGGGCTACCGGCCGGCACAATGCCGCTGGGCGAGGCCGTGCCCGGCGAGGGCGGCCCCACCGGCGAGGTAGTGCTGCCCGGCTTCACGGCCGGCGAAGACGTGGGCTTGGTAGCCGAGCTATCAGCCGGCTGCTGGCCAGGGGCGGCCAGGCCGGGGCTAGCCGGCGTGGAAGTGCCAGGGGCCGCGGCCGGAGCCGACTGGCGCAGCATCTGGAGCGAATCGGCCGAAATGGCGCGGCGCGTTGAGTCGGTAGCGCTGGCCGGGCGGGCGCCAGCGGGGCGCTGGCCCGCGCCAGGGGCGCCAGCGGGGCGTTGGCCGCCTGCTCCGGCGGGGCGTCCGCCGCCAGCGCCGCCAACGGCTCCGCCGCCACCGCCACCCATGTCGCCACCGCCACCAATGCCACCACCGGCATCGCCGCCTTCTTTCAGGTCGTCGTTGTTCACGCCTCGGCGGCGGCGGCCAGTATCGCCGGCCGTTAGCTTGCCGATGCGGTAGCTGAAATTAACCTTGAAATTCAGGTTATGAAGCACGTTGGTGCTGTTCTGGCTTAGCACCGGGCCGTTGAGGGGCACGCCGTTGTAGCTGTCCACGTAGGGCGTCGATACCTCGTTGCGGATGCGGATGGAGCCGGTAAAGAAGTTCTCGGCGCCGAAGCCGATGCTGCCACGCTTCTCGGCAAAGCTCTTTTGCAGGCTCAGGCTGTAGATGCCGAAACCGCTCTGGTAGCCTTGCAGCTGCACCTGCTGGCCGCGGTAAAAGCCGAAGGCTTGCAACGAGTAGCTCTTGCCTAGGTCGTAGGAGCCAAATACCCGTGCGTTGGTTACAAATCCTTGGTTGCTAGAGTTGTAGATGGTCGTGGCGTCGTTATTGCGCAGCACGGCGTAGTACACATCTACGCTGCCGTTCAGCGAGAGCTTGCCGGTGTTGGCGCCCGCGAAGAGGCTGCTGCCATAAGCGTTTTCGGTGCCCGCGTTGCGGAACGTGCTCAGCAGCGCGCCCGGCACGCGGTTGGGGTTGAGCGAGTCGGGCAGCGGCACGCGCACCGTTTGGATGGCGTTGTTGGTATTGCGCACGAAGGCCGTCAGGTTCAGGTTTACCTTTTGCTTAACGGTGGTGCTGTAGCCGAGCTCGAAGTTGTTGGTTTTTTCGGGCCGCAGTTCGGGGTTGCCCGACGAGGCGTTCAGCGGGTTGCTGGCCTGCACGTTGGGGTTCAGGAATTGCAGCGACGGGCGCTGAATTCGCAGGTTGTACGAGAACTTCAGCACGTTGCCATTCTCCAGCTTGCGCGAGAGGTTGATGCTGGGCGCCACAATGCCGTAGTTCGGAATATTGGGCTGGGTATTGATGCCCGCGCCGTTGGTAAAATCGGCCGAGATGGTGGTGTACTCGAAGCGCACGCCCGGCTTCACGGTGAAGCCCTTGGGCAGGCCGATGGTGTAGGTGGCGTAGCCGGCGGCCACGTTCTGGCGGTAGCGAAACGAGTTGTTGAGCGAGGGCGAGCCGGCCGGCGGCGCCAGCGCGGCGTCGTAGAAGTAGCTGTAGTCGCTGTTCACGCGGCGCACAATATCCTTGGCGCCCAACTCCAGCAGCTGGTTTTTCTTGGTCGGCGTCTGGTAGTCGAGCTGGCCGGTGTATTCCTCGTTGTAGCTCTCGTTGTTGTTGCCCAACTGGCCGATATAGCGGCTCTTCGACAAGTCGCTGGGGTCGTAGTTGTCGTTGGTGAAGTTGTTGGTCTGGTTGTTCCGGCTGAACAGTGTCAGCACGCTCAGCTCGCGTTGCTCTACCTCGTAGGTATGGGTGTAGTTGAGGCTGGCGTCGATGGTATTCGAGTTGTTGGTCGAGTGTACATCGCGCAACGAGCTGGGCGTCAGCGCACCGCCGTTGGTGCCAAAGCGGCTCAGCAGGCCATCCTGATAGTTGTCCGAGTTGCGGATGCCGTAGGCCAGCGAGCCGGCCAGCGAGTTGTGCTTGTCAAAATCGTAGGTTAGGCCCAGCGTGTAGCGCCCGAAGGCGTCGTTGCGGCGGGTATCGGCATTTTGCGCGGTGGTGGTACGGTCGCCGGCTCTGGTAGTGCCAGTCGTGCTGTTGGCTAGCGCCACACTAGTCTGCGAGTTCTCGAAGCTGCCGGGCTGGTTGTAGCTAGCCCGCCCAAAGCCCCCAAGGCTCACCCCAAACTTGTTGTTGCGGTAGTTGCCGTTCAGGCCCAGGTTGCTGGCCCGCAAGCCCACACTGGTGTTGATACCCAGCGAGCCGCCCTTCAGGTTGTTGGTTTTGGTAACGATGTTGATAATGCCGCCCGAGCCCTCAGCGTCGTACTTGGCCGACGGTGAGGTAATCACCTCTACCGTCTGAATCTGGTCGGCCGGAATCTGCTTCAGCGCGTCGGCCACGCTGCTGGCCGCAATGGTGCTGGGCTTATTATTAATCAGCACCCGAATGTTGCTGCTGCCGCGCAGGCTCACGTTGCCGTCCAGGTCCACGCTCAGCAGCGGCACGCGCTTGAGCACGTCGGTAGCATCGCCGCCGGCCGTGGTTTTGTCTACGTCGGCGTTGTAGATGGTGCGGTCTACGCGCTCCTCAATGAGGGGCTTTTTGCCGGTTACTACCACTTCGCCCAGCTTTTGGGCCGCGGCGGCCAGGGCCACGGTGCCCAGCGCCAGGTTGCCGCCGGCCGTCACGGTCACGCCGTTTTTCACCTGCGTAGTGTAGCCGATAAAGCTGATTTCGACGCGGTAGGTGCCCGCCGGCACCGGCAGCACAAACTTGCCGTCGTCGCCGGCCACGCCGCCGTTCACCGGGCTGTTGGTGGCCGGGTTGATAACGTTAACGGTGGCGTAGGACACGGGTTGGCCGTTGGCGGCGTCCGTCACGGTGCCGCTCACGCGGCCGGTGGCCGTGCGCGGCGCCGCGGGGGCCGTGGCCGGGCGGCCGCCCGCCTGGCTGTGGGCCAGCAACGGGCTAGCCGCCAGGGCCACCGCCAGCAGGGGGACGGCGGGAAAAGTAGACTTGCTCATAAAGTTCATTGACGGCCAAAGTGCGCAAATGACTTACAAAAGTTGCACTGCCTGGCCGGCTTTTTGGTAAATGGTCGGCCGAAGCCCCGCTTCTGCCGACCAAAGACCCTAGCGGTGCGGTTGTGGCCGGCGGCCCGGCCCGGTGGCCGGCCGGGTGGTGCACAACTGCCCAGCCGCGGCTGTCGTATCTTTGGAACCGGCCAGCTAATCTTTTACGCGGGCCCGGCGGTTAGCTACCGCGCCCTTCCTTTCCGCTGCTCCGATGATAATTGAACCCGGCCCGCTCCTGGCGGCGATATCCTCGCCCGACGACCTCAAAAAGCTAGCCCCCGAGCAGTTAGTGCAAGTCAGCCAAGAGCTGCGCGAATTTATTATCGACACGGTGAGCATCTACGGCGGCCACTTTGGCGCCTCGCTAGGGGTCGTCGAGCTGTCGGTGGCGCTGCACTACGTTTTCAATACGCCCTACGACCAGCTGGTGTGGGATGTGGGCCACCAGGCCTACGGCCACAAGATATTGACCGGCCGCCGCGACCGCTTTCCCACCAACCGCCGCTACGGCGGCATGTCGGGCTTTCCCAAGCGCAGCGAAAGCCCGTACGATGCCTTTGGCGTGGGCCACAGCAGCACCAGCATCGGGGCGGCGCTGGGTATGGCCGTGGCGTCGGACTACAAGAAAGAATTTGACCGCCAGCACATTGCCGTAATCGGCGACGGGGCCATGACGGCCGGTATGAGCTTCGAGGCGCTCAACCACGCCGGCGACATTCGCAACAACATGATTGTCGTGCTCAACGACAACTGCATGAGCATTGACCCCAACGTGGGCGCGCTCAAGGAATACCTCACCGACATTACCACCTCGCGCACTTACAATAAAGTGCGCGACGAGCTCTGGAATGTGCTCGGCAAGCTTTCGAAGTTTGGCCCCAATCCCCAGCAGATTGCCCGCAAGGTAGAGGCCGCCATGAAAGCTACTTTGTTGAAGCAGAGCAACTTATTTGAGGCGCTGAATTTTCGCTATTTCGGCCCCGTCGATGGGCACGACGTGCAGCATTTAGTGGCGGTGCTCAACGATTTGAAATCCATTCCGGGCCCCAAGCTGCTGCACTGCGTCACGGTAAAAGGCAAGGGCTACGCGCTGGCCGAGAAGAACCAAACGCTGTGGCACGCGCCGGGTTTGTTTGACAAGATTACGGGCGAGATTTTCACCAAAATCCCGTCTGCCCCGCAGCCGCCCAAGTACCAGGATGTGTTTGGCCACACGCTGCTGGAGCTGGCCCAGGCCAACGATAAGGTGATGGGCGTGACGCCCGCCATGCCCAGTGGCTCGTCGCTCAACATTATGATGGCCGCCATGCCCGAGCGCGCTTTCGACGTGGGCATTGCCGAGCAGCACGCCGTCACGTTTTCGGCGGGGCTAGCCACGCAGGGTTTGGTGCCGTTCTGCAACATCTATTCGTCGTTTATGCAGCGCGGCTACGACCAGATGGTGCACGACGTGGCGTTGCAAAACCTGCACGTGGTATTCTGCCTCGACCGTGCGGGCTTTGCCGGCGCCGACGGCCCCACGCACCACGGCTGCTACGACCTCTCGTACATGCGCAGCATTCCCAACGTGGTGGTGAGCGCCCCCATGAACGAGCAGGAGCTGCGCAACCTCATGTACACCGCCCAGCTGCCCGAAAATGCGGGACCGTTCAGCATTCGCTACCCGCGCGGCGAGGGCGTGATGCCCGTGTGGCGCACGCCTTTGCAGCGCGTAGCCATCGGCACGGGCCGCGTGGTGCGCGAGGGCGAAGCGGGCGGCGTGGCCGTGCTCAGCATCGGCCACATCGGCAACTACGCCGTGCAAGCCACCGAGACCCTAGCGGCCGAGGGCCTCGACGCGGGCCACTACGATATGCGCTTCTGCAAGCCGCTCGATGAGGAAATGCTGCTGACCGTGGCCCGCCGCTACCGCGCCATCGTGACGGTGGAGGATGGCTGCCTGCCCGGCGGCTTCGGCTCGGCGGTGCTGGAGTTCTTGGCCGACCACGGCCAGCACCTGCCCGTGCGCCGCCTCGGCATCCCCGACCGCGTGGTGGAGCATGGCACCCAGGACCAGCTTTATAAAGAGTGCGGATTCGATGCCGACGGCATTGCCAAGGCCGTGCGTGAGCTGAGCGCGCAGGTTACGGCCGCTGCGCTGGCACTGCGCTAGGTCCATCGTGCAGGGGCTAGCCCCGCAAACAATAAGCCTTGCTGAATTGTCTTATCTGAACGCCACCGGCTACCCCTAGCCAGTGGCGTTCACGCTATTACCTTTTCCACAAATGGCTACTACCACCTCTTACCCCGCCACGTTCACCATCGGCGGCGACCTGACTGTAAACCGCCTGGGCTACGGCGCCATGCGCATCACCGGCGACGGCATTTGGGGCCCGCCCCAAGACCACAACGAAGCCATCCGGGTGCTGAAGCGCGCCGTGGAGCTAGGGGTCGATTTTATTGATACTGCCGACAGCTACGGGCCGAATGTGTCGGAAGAGCTGATTGCCGAGGCGCTGCATCCCTATAACAAGGTGGTCATCGCCACCAAAGGCGGCCTGTTGCGCACCGGCCCCAACCAGTGGCCCGTTGATGCCAGCCCCAAGCACCTCGAAGAAGCTCTGCATGGCAGCCTCCAGCGTCTGAAGGTGAAGCAGATAGACCTCTATCAGTTGCACCGCATCGACCCGAACGTGCCGATGGAAGACACTTTCAAATTTCTGCAAAAAGCGCAGCAGGATGGCCTGGTGAAGCACATTGGCCTTTCGGAAGTTGATGTTGACCAGATTAAGAAGGCTCAGGAATTCTTCCCGGTAGTGTCGGTGCAGAACATGTACTCGGTCGATAACCGCAAGTGGGAGGCCGTGCTCGACTACACCCGCGCGCAAAACATGGCCTTCATTCCGTGGTACCCACTGTCGGGCGGCAACAAGGAGGCCCTGGCCGCCCTCGACACCCTAGCCCAGAAGCACGGCGCCACGCCGCAGCAAATTGCCCTGAGTTGGCTGCTGCACCACTCGCCCAACATCCTGCTCATCCCCGGCACCTCCAAGGTAAAGCACCTGGAAGAAAATATGAAAACGGCCGATATCCGGCTTTCAGCCGAGGATATGGCTTCGCTCGATAAAATTAAAACGGCGTAACGACGCTGGGTTTTTGTGCGTTAGAGAAAGCCGGCTAGCCTCGCTAGCCGGCTTTCTGCCTTTCCTTGCTTCCCCTTTGCCGCTATGCTCAGCCTGCCTGCTTCCCTGAAATTATCCGCCTTGGTCCTGGGTCTGGGGCTAGCCGCCTGCTCCTCGGAGCAAGCCACCACGCGGGTTGATAGTCGCCCCGGCGTGAACATGGCGCGCTACAAAACCTATAATTTCATGGACCAGATGGCGCGCAACGACTCGGCGTTCCTGAATTCGGGCTCCAATATCTTTGACCTCAAGCGCGCCGTAACGCGCCAAATGGAGGCCCGCGGCTTTCGGCAGGCCGCCCAGCCCGACCTCTGGGTGAATATCGGCATGGTGACCGAGCAGCGCACCCAAACGCGCCAGGCCAATTTTCAGACCGATGGCCTGCCCTACTACATCGGGCAGCGCAACTACCGCTGGCAGGCGGGCGACATTCCGGTGGGCCAGTACCAAGAGGGCACCGTTACCATCGACCTCGTCGATGCCGCCCGCAAAGAGCTTATCTGGCAGGGCACAACCTCGGCCATTCTCTCGCACAAGCCGACCCGCGCCGCCAAGCAGATTGACGAGGGCGTGAGCGAAGTATTTTCTCGCCTGCCCCGCTAGGGTCTGCCCCGTGGCCCCGGCGGGGCTGCGCCCTAACGCAGGGCCGGCGGCGACAAGTATGGCCTAAAAATCCGCGCTACTTGGCGTGGGTGCGGTCAATCAGTTGCACCACGTCTTTGGTCGAAACCGACTGGCCGGTTTCGGCCGCGCGGTAGATGGCCGTGAGCAGCTGCACATCGCGCAGGCCCATTTCGCCGGGCACGCTGGTGGGTTTGTTTTGCAGCACGCACTGGGCGAAAGCATCCATCTGGGCGGCTTGCTGGTTGATATTGGGCAAGTCGAGCACGTTGTCATTCTTGCTCGTTTTACCGGCTAGCCCGCCGTAGCCATATGCTGGCTCCAGCTCAAACCAGCCGTTGGTGGCCTCGGCGCGCAGGCGGCCTTGCATGTTTTGGGCGTAGCTGGTGCGGCAGTCGGCTACCGAGCCGTCGGCAAAGCGCAGCTGCCAGTCCACCCCGGCTTCCACTTCCTGGAAATAGCCGCTGCCCGTTTCGGGCGATAGCTTAGCCGTGACGGAAATCGGCACCTGGCCCTTAGTGTACAGGCAGCCTTGCAAGCAATAAATGCCCATGTCCATGAGCGGCCCGCCGCCGCTCAGCTTTTTATCGACCCGCCAGGGCGTGTCGTTGCCAAACTTGAAGCCGTTGTCGGCCGCTAGGTGGTTGATTTTGCCATAGGCCTGCGACTGCCCCAGGCGCATCACGGCTTGGTTGTGCGGCTCAAAATGCAGACGGTAGCCCACACTCAGCTGTTTGCCCGCCTTTTTCACGGCCGCAATCATGTGCTGGGCGTCGGCCACGGTGGTCGCCATCGGCTTCTCACAGATAACGTGCTTGCCTGCCTGCGCCGCCCGCACCACATACTCGGCGTGCAAGGCATTGGGCAACACCACGTACACAATGTCGATGGCCGGGTTGTCGATAATGCGGTCGAAGGTTTTATAATCGTAGCAGTTTTTGGCGGCTAGGCCGTACTGTTTCTGCCACTGCGCCGCCTTGGCCGGCGAGCCCGTAACGATGCCCGCCAGCTGGCAATACTTGGTTTGCTGAAGGGCAGGGGCTAGCTGGCCGCCGCTGTACTTGCCCAGGCCCACCAGCGCCACGCCCAGCTTGCGGCCGGGCGCCAGCCAATCCAAGGGGCTAGCCAGCGCCGAGGCGCCCAGCAGCGAGGCGCCCGCGCCCAGCGAAAATGTGCGCATAAACTCGCGGCGCGAGGTTTCGGAAGTCAGGAAATCGGGCATGCGGAAAAGGCGGTTAGCGTGAGTTAGTAAGTACCAGCAAAGCGGCCAGCGGGTTATGCCGAGTTTACTTTTAGCTGGGTGCTCGGGTGACAGCTAATAAGCAATTCGTTAGCCTACTCGTCTTCCGGGAATTTGCCCATGTTGCCGGCCTCAAAGTCGGCAATGGCGGCCACCAGTTCCTCGTTGGTGTTCATCACGAAGGGGCCATAGGTGGCCAGCGGTTCTTCGATAGGCGCACCAGCCAGCACCAGTACGAGGCTGTCTTCGGTGGCCGTGAGTTGCACATCGTCCGAGTTCCAGCCCAGTACCACGAGCTGCTGGGTGCGGGCGGGGCGGTCGCCGTTTACCAGCACCGCGCCGCGCACCACGTACAGGCCCACGTTATAGGCAGCGGGCAGCGTGAGCACGAAGTCGGCGCCTTTGTTAAGGTGCAAATCGAGCAGCGTGAGCGGCGAGAAGGTGCTGGCCGGGCCCGTGGCCCCGCCGTAGCTGCCCGCAATCACGCGGATACTACCGCCCTCATTGGGAACCGGCACACTCGGAATGCGGGCGGCGCGCAGTTCTTGGTACTTGGCCGGCACCAGCTTGTCGGCCTTAGGCATGTTTACCCAGAGCTGGAGTAGCTCCAGGGTGCCGCCGCGCCGGGCAAAGTCGCGGTCGTACATCTCGGCGTGGCGCAGGCCGGCGCCGGCGGTCATCCACTGCACATCGCCGGGCCCGATGGTGCCGTCGTGGCCGGCCGTATCGCGATGGGCCAGGTAGCCATCGTACACCACCGTCACGGTTTCGAAGCCGCGGTGCGGGTGGGGCGGCGACCCTAGCGGGGTGTCGGTGGGCGCAATCTGCATCGGCCCGATGTGGTCGATGAGCAGGTAGGGGCTCAGCTGCCGGATGCGCGGCCCCGGCATGGGGCTGGTCACGTCGAAGCCGTCGCCGACGAGCTTCTTGTTGCCATCAATAACCTGGAAAATGCGGCGGAATTCGAGAGCGGCCATAGCGAATAAAAGTGCGAGGTGAATGCAGATTTTATAAGCCGAGGCGCGGCAAAAGGTTATGGCTAGCCTACTTCTGCCACCGCTGAGAGCCCAAAGTGCGTAGTGTCCGTCACGCGCAACTCTACTACCACATCGGCTGGCACCCGGAGGTTAATGCGCGCCTGTAGCGCTTCCAGCGAGGCATTCCTGGGCGGAAGCTCTTCCGTAAAGCCGACGCAGGCAATGGCCAGAACCGTGTGGCGGGGTGGCAAGACACCCGCGTTGTAAAAGTCGTTGATGGAATTAGCCAGCTGCCGGATGCAGTCCTGAATGCGCTCAGTTCGGCGCCGGTAGTTGCCGTGCTTGAACTCGATAAAGTGGATGGTTTCGCCCTGCACCAAGGCGCAGTCGCAGCGGCTAGGGTCATCGGAGGCAAATAAGCAGCAATCAATTGCCACTAGGTGAACCGGCTGCCCGGCGCCGTTGTGCACCGTTAACTCTTGGTCTGCCTTCTCTGCTCCCAGGCGATAGGTACAGGGCAGGCGTTCGGCGGCCCCGGTTTCGTCCAGTGAAAGCGGGTCGGATACGTGAAAAACGGGTTCCGCCAGCGCTGTGATGCAAACCGCCTGTTCCTTCGGCGGGTAGGCCGCCAAAATGCGCGCTATCATTTGATGGCGAATCCTTTCGATAAACGGATAAGGTTGTCAAATGCATCGGCCGCGTCGCCGGACAGGCCGTCTAGCTCGTTGTTATCAATCAGGCCTAGCTCTTCGTCAACCAGCGACTGCACGCCGCCGTTTTCTACTTGGTAGCAGGCAAATTCCTTCGGGTTAATCCAGCTAGCCTCGGGCACAATGGCGGCCACGGCTTCGCGGCGGTCGGGGTGCTTTTCGGCCACTTGGTAAGCGTAGAGCAGCAGGTTGAGGTGCGAGAGAATGTAAGGGCTGTGCGTGGTGATGGTCAGGTCGTTTTCGCCTTTGGTGCATTTCTCCACCAGCCAGTTCAGCAGCCCTTGCTGGGCGGTGGGGTAGAGGTTTAGCTCCGGCTCTTCGATAATGAAGCTTTGCGCCTGTTCGGTATTGCGGCTTAGGTGCTCCAGCAGCACCAGCAGCGGGGTTACGGATTGGATGCCGCTGGCTGCTTCATAAAGACGCAGTAGGGTTTCACTTTCTGGTATTTTAATGAAATCTTGACCGTTTTGGTGAAGATATTTGATATTAAGAAATTCTATGCTCAGTTCAAGTACTTTTTGACGTGAAGTAGAAAAGTTGTTAGCAAAGTCAAGAATGTTTTTAGGTAAACCAATATCATCACGAAGTAACCCAGGCCAAGAGTATTCTAACGATGAGACGAATACTCTTTCAGATGGTATATACCAAGGAGCAGTAGGGGCAACTAGTTTCGGGAAGTTTTCGCGGGCGCTTTCTCCAGTTTCAATACGATTAAGTTCATTTAGCATTTCCGAAGTTTCGTTTAACAATTGTTGTCGAATTATCTCAAAATCTTTGGTAGTCTTAGCTTTTTGGAGTAATGAGTCAATAGAGTATTTTATAGCAAAGACCTTTGAAGGGCCAAAAGACTTGGTGCCTATGTAATGGCTGCCATTTTTGTACTCAACATGTGCAGTCTTCGAATTATAGTTGAAATAAGTGTCATTCTGAAAGTAATTAATAATAGAATGTTCTTTATAAGCCTCTAAAGAATCAAATCTTGGGTGGCGAGACACTGCATCATCTATAGAGTAATTTCTTCTATAAAGGAGAATATCTTTCAGCTTCGCCAACGTACTCTTCCCCCCGCCCGTCGGCCCGATAAAAACCGTGACCCGCTTAAAGTCTACCGTGGCATCTTTAATCGGGCCGAAATTCTTGACAATCAGCTGCTCGTTCATGGCTTCTAAAATAAGGCTGCAAAGCTAGGTGGCCCAGGGCCAGCGGCGGGTGGGCTGCACCAGCGCCTGGGGCTTTTGGGTGGCGGTGCGGCCGGCGGCTTCCACGGCCCAGACGAGGCCCAGCGCCTCCATGCCGCGCACCAGCAGCCAGCCCAGGTCGAGCTCGTACCAGGCCGTGCCCATGCGGGCCGAGCGCGGGTGGGCGTGGTGGGTGTTGTGAAAGCCCTCGCCGAAGCTGAGGACGCCGAGCAACAGGTTGTTGTAGCCGCTTTCGGCGGCGCCGGCCACGTGGTAGCGGGCGTAGCCCGAGGTGTGCGACACGTAGGTGACGAACCAGTGGCCGAGCATGGTCACGGCCACGCGCAGGCACACCACGGCGGCCATCGCCTCAAAGCCGAAGCCTAGCCACACCAGGCCGGCCAGCGCCAGCACGTGCAACACCCAGGTGCGTTCGAGCCACACCAGCCAGGGGTCGTGCAAGTCGGTGGGCGGGATGGCGTAGCGGGCATCATCGGCCGAATGTAGGGCCAGGTGGTGGTTCCAGTGGTAGTCGCGCCAGATGGAGTGGTCGTAGCGGAAGTAGGCGGGGCTAGCCGGCTGGTTCTGCCAGTAGTCGCGGTAGTAATGCGATTTCAGCCACGAAATGGGCCCGCCCACACCAGCCAGCACGCTCAGATAAGCCAGCGTGCCGCGCCAGAAGCGCGAAGTTTGAAATGCCCGGTGAATAATGCCCCGGTGCAGCCCCACCGCGTGGCCTAGCCCCACCGTGAGTACCGCTAGCCCCATCGCGGCTAGGCTGCGCGGCCAGGTGATAGTCGGCAGTCCCCAAACCAAGCCGATTGCCAAATTGCCATACAGCCAGCAGCCGTGAAACCAAGCAGTGGTGAGGCGATGGCGGGGCGGCAGCAGGGCAGAGCGCATAGGGCGGCGGCTGGGGTACTATCTGGGGTATAACAAGGAAGATGGGGTAAAGTATACTGCCGATGGCAGGAGCATTGTAAAGTGAGTTGATTTGGATGAGTATCCAACCAGAAAGTAATCTGTCGTAAACGCAACGCGGCGGCCCCGTTGCCAGGGCCGCCGCGCATAAGTTATAGCGTAAAAGCTACTTAGGTAGCGTGGCGCGCACGGCTTTTACCTCGGCTACCTGCACGGCGCTGGCCTTGTTGCCGAAGCTGTTGCGCACGTAGGTGAGCACATCGGCCACCTGCTGGTCGGTAAGGTAGGCCTGGGCAGGCATGTGCTGCTTGTACTCATCGCCGTCGATTTCGATGGGCTCGGCCAGGCCCGCCAGCACGATGTGGGCTAGCCGGGCTTTGTCGCCGAGCACGTAGGTTGTTTTGATGAGCGGCGGGTTCATATTGGGTACGCCGCCGCCATCGGCTTGGTGGCAGGTGATGCACACGTTTTTGTACACCACCGCGCCGCGGGTGAGGCTAGCCGCCATTGCCGGGGCGGCCTTGGCGGTGGTTTTAGCCTTGGACTTGGGAGCCGGGCGCTGCTGGGCTTGCAGCGACAACACGCCGCTGGCTAGCCCCAGCCCCAGTAATAAGTGCTTACTCGTCATTATTTCTTAGCGTTATATACGATGCGATAGATGGTGCCCTTCGAGTCGTCGCTCACGTAGAGCGAGCCGTCGGGGCCCTGGGCGAGGCCGCAGGGGCGGTGGTCGGCGCGGCCGGCGGCCGTTTTGGCTGCCGAGCCCGAGAAATTATCCGCAAAAACTTCCCACTGGCCGCTGGGTTTGCCGTCCTTAAAGGGCTGAAACACTACGTAGTAGCCGGCCTGCGGCTCGGGTGCCCGGTTCCAGGAGCCGTGGAAGGCGATGAACGCCCCGTTGCGGTACTTGGCCGGAAACATAGTGCCGGTGTAAAACAGCAGGCCGTTGGGGGCCATGTGGGCGGGGTAGGCGGCGGCGGGGTCAATGTAGTTGCCGGTGGCTTCTTTCTTGCCATCGCCGCCGTACTCGGGGCCCAGCATTTTCTTCTTCTGCTGGGGGTCGTAGTAGAGGTAGGGCCAGCCGGCGTTGTCGCTCTGCTTCACGGCGTACATACACTCGGCGGGGAGCTGGGCCGATTGCTGGTCGGTGTACAGCGCGGGCCAGTTGTCGTGCAGCTGGTCGCGGCCGTGCTGCATCACAAACAGCTGATTGTCTTGCGGGTTCCAGTCGAGGCCCACCACGTTGCGCAGGCCGGTGGCGTAGCGCGTGCCGGTTTTGTAAGTCTGGTTGGCCTGGCTAGCCTTAAACTGCCAGATGCCGCCCGCCGAGTCCAGAATCGGGCAGTTTGGAATACCCTTCGAGCCGCGCGTGCGGTCCTGCTCCTGGCAGGCGTTGGCGTAGGCGCCCACGTTCACGTAAAGGTTGTCGGCATTATCGAGCACGATGGATTTGGACTCGTGCTGGCTGCCCACTTTCAGGCCGCGCACCAGCAGCTCGGGCTTGGCAGGGGCAATGACATCGCCCTTCGCATCGAGCTTATAGCGGTACACCGCGTGGTCGGACGAGGCGTAGAGGTAGCCGTTCTTCTCGTACATACCCGTGCCGCCGTAGTCGCCAAAGCCGCCCGTCACGGTAGCTTTGCCATTGGCCTGCGGCTGCAATTTCAGGATGCCCTTGCCATCCTTTACCCGGTTGAGCTTCACGTAGATAATGCCCTGGGGCGTTACGGCCAGGTGGCGGGCCTTGCCGCCGGTTTCGGCTACTTTAAGGGCGCCGAAGCCAGCGGGCAGCTTCAGGCCGGCATTGTCAGGGTCGGGGGCCACGGTGGGGGCGGTGGGGCGGCTGGCTAGCAGCGCCAGGCTGCCCGCCAGGGCGGGCACGGCCAGCAGGTAGCGCGGGGAAAAGGAGGGCATGAGACTAGAAAATAGGGCGTT
>Ga0308164_10001716_pt1 | contig 24195 bp, 15 predicted proteins | sample PhyTR2_FD_201031 | JGI IMG/M metagenome (GOLD analysis project Ga0308164, IMG submission 201031) | Phyllosphere microbial communities from UC Gill Tract Community Farm, Albany, California, United States - DLSLT.R2 | ecosystem: Host-associated > Plants > Phyllosphere > Unclassified | place: USA... | reverse complement strand
CAGTCAACAAAGTCATCATCGTCGGCAATCTGGGTCGCGATCCCGAGATCCGCTACATGCCTAGCGGTGATGCAATCGCCAACATTGCCGTGGCGACCTCGTACAAGTCCAAGGACCGCAACACCGGCGAGCAAAAAGAGACCACCGAGTGGCACCGCATCTCGTTCTTCGGCAAATTGGCCGAAATCGTGGGCCAGTACCTCAAGAAGGGTTCGTCGATCTACGTCGAAGGCCGCCTGCAAACCCGTAAATACACCGACAAAGACGGCGTCGAAAAATACGCCACCGACATCGTTGCGGAAAACATGCAAATGCTGGGCGGCCGTCAAGGCGCCGGCGGCATGGATGACGGCGGCGGCTACGGTGGTGGTGCAGGCGGTGGCGGTGGCGGTGGTTATGGTGGCGGCGGCAACGGCGGCGGTTACGACGCGCCACCACAACGCCAGGCAGCGCCGCAACAGCAGCGCCCGGCCATGGCGCCACCGGCACCACGTCCGGCACCAAAGCCAGCGCCGAACTTCTCGGATATGGATGACGATATTCCGTTTTGACGCATCGTTTTGCAGCAATGTGAACAAGTAGCCTGGAGCCCGCATTGCGGGCTCTTTTTTGTGGCCCACTGCTTAGCTTTTCATCTCCACTAGTAGGCGCAGTCGTCGCTCATGACTAACGCCCAGCGCACCGCAACCCCTACGGTCTCTCCGTAAGACATGGGAATCCCATCCAGGCTGAGGACGTTGCGCCAGGCGGCCGCTCTCCTTGTGAGACAGGCCACATTGCCTGGCTAGCGGAGTTGCTCTCACCCATGCGGCGACGGATCCGCTGCCGTCCCCAGCTTGCTCTCCTCGCTCTTTTGCTCTACCAGCGTCGTCATCAAGATCACCGTCAACAACTCTGCCTGCGGCGAGGCATCGAGCAATTCGATGCTGTGCCGTGTGCGCAAGGTCATGATCTTGGCCTGCGCCCTGGCAATCACCTGACCCTGCCGAGTCAGCTCAAACCCCATATCCCACAATCCGCCACGCAGCACCGCGCCGTCAAAGCGTCCGCCTACCACGACCACCTGCCGGCGCCAGCTCCACAGCTTGCCGCGCAGCGCAAAATGTTCGTCATTGGTATCCACGTACCAGGTGGGGGCGAAAGACAGGAATTTGCGCCTGACGATGGCCACTTCGCGGTCGTTCTGAGTGATGCGCCATGGACGGATGAACCAGCGCCACTGGGCGGCAGCTTCGTACACGACGTTATCGTCATCATCGGTAATCTGGATTTTTCCCAGCAGGGACAGCAGCTTGCGGGCGATGTGCAGTGTTTTAGGCGCGTATCGATTCATGAGGGCGTTTCGGCTGGGGGGGGCGCTGCGATTCTACAGCGACGCCGTCAGAACGGCGTTTTTCAGTCATGCTGGTGCTCCTGAACGGGTAGCGTGTCACGTGTGGTGGGATATTGGGGACAAAAATAAATCGGTTAACGACCCGTGTTTCAAAAACTTGGCGGAGCAGCCTTGCATCGGGCATGGCTGGTACCTGGCCCGATGGCAGGCGGAATGCGGGGGAGGGCTGGGTATAGTGCATTGACGGTTCCCACCTTCCAGGAGTCATTCATGATTACCCACACCCTGCGCAATCGCATTGCGTCCGCCGTGCTGTCCCTCGCCCTGGTTGCCCCGGCACTGGCCGCGCCCGACGTGGCGGTCGCGCCGCAGTACGACACCACCCACGTGTATGTGCAAAACGCGGACCTCGACACGTTCGTCAACAGCTTTATCGGCACCTTCGGCGGCAAGGCGTCGCCGCGCGCGGTGTTTACCGTCACGCCCACGCCCAGCAAAACCGCGTCGCAATACGTGCAGACGCCGGTTGGCATGCTGTCGGTGTTCGCGTTCCAGACGCCGATTCCCTACGGCTTCGGTGCAGAGCGCACCGGTTACCTGGTCACCGACATCCATGCCGCCCGCGATGCGGCAGTGGCGGCGGGGGCCGACGTGGTGGTCGAGCCATTCGACGACCCGATCGGCAAGGATGTGCTGATCCAGTGGGCCGGCGGCATCAACATGCAGCTGTATTGGCATACCAGGGCGCCGTCGTATCCGGCGCTGCACGCGGTACCGGACAATCGCGTGTACGTGTCGCAGGTCTCGTCCGACAAATTCATCGACCAGTTCCGGGCATTTGCCCATGCGCAGATCGTCGCCGACGACAAAATCGACGGCGCCGAGATCGGCCGCACCGGCGACACCATACGCCGCGTGCAGCTGGCCTCCAATTTCGGCACCATGACAGTGTTCGTCACCGACGGCAAGCTGACTTTCCCGTACGGCCGCGAAACCACCGGCTACCAGGTGGACGACATGGCTGCCACGCTGGAGAAGGCAGCTGCCAACGGCGCCGCGGTGCTGGCGCCGCCGCACCGCACCAGCCGGGGCAACATGACCGCGATGCTGCAGTTCCCGGGCGGTTACATCAGCGAAATTCACGACGGGATACGCAATGCGCAGTAAAGGTCAAAACGGGTGGGTGCTGGCGCTGCTGGTCGGCAGTATCGGCACCATCGGCAGCGCGGGCGCCCAGAGCCTGGCCCCAGCACCGGCGCCCTGCGACGCCAAGCGTCCGGCCATCAACTTCAATCGCTGGAACGAAAACTGGGCAGCGCTGGCCGATCCCTGTTTGCCACGCGAACCGCTCGACAGCCTCAAATACATCGCGCTCGGCGGTGGCGACTCGTACCTGTCGCTGGGCGCCGGCCTGCGTGAGCGGTACGAGCATATCGATGCGCCGTCATACGGTGCAGGCACGGCGCCCGCCGACGGCTACGTGATCCAGCGCGCCAACCTGCACGCGGACCTGCGCCTCGGCGCGCATGTGCAGGTGTTCGGCCAGCTGGTGGATGCGCGCACGTTCGGCAAGCAAACCATCGCCCCGCCGGACCGCGACAAGCTCGATGTCGAACAGCTGTTCGTGACGGTAGCCGTGCCTACGGCGGACGGCGCCATCAAGGTGCGGGTGGGCCGGCAGGAAATGGCGTTCGACTTGCAGCGATTCATCGCCGCGCGCGACGGCCCCAATATGCGGCAATCGTTCGACGGCGCGTGGGCCGACTGGGAGCATGGCCCATGGCGCCTGATCGGCTATGTCACGCAGCCGGTGCAAAACCGCAGCGCCGCATCGTTCGACGATTACGCGAACGGCCACCTGACCCTGAACGGCATCCGCCTGGAACGGCAAGGCCTGGGGCCGGGCGATATCTCCGGCTACTACTCGCGCTACCGGCGCGACGATGCGCGTTTTCTCGATGCGCTGGGGGATGAACGGCGCGACGTGGTCGACCTGCGCTACAGCGGCAAGACCGGCAACGTCGATTGGGACGTGGAAGGCATGCTGCAGCACGGCCAGGTGGGCGCCAAACGGGCGAAGGCCTGGGCGCTCGGATCGATTGCCGGCTACACGTTTGCGTCAGCCACGTGGATGCCGCGCGTGGGCCTGCAGTTCGACATGGCCTCGGGCGACAGGCATGGCGGCGACGGCAAGCTCGGTACCTTCAATCCGCTGTTCGCCAACGGCTATTATTTTTCGCTGGCGGGCCTCACCGGCTACAGCAACCTGATTCACCTGAAGCCGTCGGTGACGGTCAAACCGGCCAAGGCGCTGAGTGTCACCACGGCGCTGGGCCTGCAATGGCGCCAGACCACGGGCGATGCGGTGTACGTGCAAAGCATGATGGGCGTGCCGCGCACGGCGGGGCAGGGGGCGCGCTGGACCGGCGCCTACGCCCAGCTGCGTACCGACTGGGCCGTCACACCCAATGTCACGGCATCGCTGGAAGCGGTGCACTTCCAGGTGGGCGACAGCTTGCGCCAGGCGGGCGGGCGCGATGTCGATTACCTGGGCATGGAATTGAAGTTCGGGTGGTGAGGTAACTCACCGCCGCCGCCACCGCGCAGCCAGGGTCTGGCTGGCCACGTGCACCAGCGGTCCGCACACCATCACCACCGTGAACGCTGCCGGCCAGGCCGCCATGAAGGCGTAACGCCAGCGCGCTAGAAAATCGGGGTGCAGGCCGATGTTAAGCCAGGTAACCCAGCCGCTCATCATCGACGACATCAACAGCGACATCAGCAAGGCAAACACCAACCGCAGGCGAAACATATCGGACATATCGATCTCCCTTCAAAGTGAAAGACACAGCGTAGTCAGTTGCATCAATCTATACTAGAGCGATATTTTTAATTTGAAATTCCAAAATTGAAATCATGCTCGATGACCTCGCCCTATTCGTCACCATCGTGGAGGAGGGCAGCCTGAACGCTGCCGCCGTGCGCGAAAACCTGCCTCCCGCTACCGTCACACGGCGCCTGCAAAAGCTCGAAGGCGAGCTCGGCTATCGCTTGCTGAATCGCAGTGCGCGCCGGTTGCAGCCCACGGCCGAAGGCTGGCAATACTATGAGCGTTGCCGGCCGCTGGTGCGGGCGCTGCGCCAGGCAACCGCGCAGCTCGACGCCAGCCTGTCCGATATCTCGGGCACGATCCGGGTGCTGGCCCCGGTGAATTTCGCCAGCGGCCTGCTGACGCCAGCCTGGTCCAGCTTTCTGCACCGGTACCCCGACATCAAGCTTGAGCTGGAGTTGTCGAACCGCCTGCAAGACCTGGTGGCCAGCGGCGCCGACCTGGCAATCCGCGTCGGTTCGCTCGACGATTCGTCGCTGATGCAGCGGCGGCTGGGCAGCGCGTCACTGGTGATGGTGGCAGCGCCGTCGTACCTGGCGCAGGCCGGCGTACCGACCGATCCCGGCCAGCTCGACCAGCATCAGCTGATCGTCGCCGAACCGCTGCGCACCTGGCGCCTGCGCCGCCCCGGTGATGGCGCCGAGGTCGTGTTCCAGCCGCAGGCGCGCATCCGCGTCAACGAAATGCGGCTCGCAGTCGAGATGGCGCACGCCGGCCTCGGCATCTTGCTGTGCCCGCTGTTGCAAAGCCGGATCGAGGTCGCCGATGGCAGCCTGGTGCGGGTGCTGCCCGACTGGATGCCGCAGCCGCGCCACGTCTACGCGGTATGGACTCAGCGCCGCTACCTGCCGGCGCGGGTGCGAGTGCTGTTGGAACACCTGGCGGACTTTGCTGCTGCCAGCCCGCTGTTGCAAGAATGACAGAAATAGTGCACTGCACAATGCATTGTGTACTCCAGCGAACATAGTGTAGACAGCAATGCGCCTAGAATCGACGGGGACGCTTCCCATATTCCCAGGACCCATAATGAAAAAACTGATGCTTGCCTTTGGCGTGGTACACGCCGTGACCGCCTTGTTGTTTGCCCTTGGCGGGTTGTGCCTGATCGTGATCGGCGCCCAGATCGGCTGGGAGGCGATGGCGGCCGGCGAGGCGGGCATTACCGCTGCCCAGGACGTCATCGAAGCCATCGGCATCCTGGCCGCTGCCGTGGTGGCCTTGCAAATTGCCGAAACCATTGTCGAAGAAGAGGTGGTGCGTGACGCCGACATCAGCGCGCCCACCCGCGTGCGCCGTTTCCTGTCGCGGTTTTTTGTGGTGGTGGTCGTGGCGCTCGGCATCGAAGGCCTGGTGGCGACGTTCCACGCCGTGCATGACGATTTGAGCGAGCTGGTGTATGCCGCTGCGCTGATTGCCAGCGTGGGCCTGTTGCTGGCGGCCTGGGGCGTGTTTGTGCACCTGAACCGGTCGGCCGAAGAGCTGGAGCCGGACGCGATGGAAGAAGCCAAGAGCGAGGACGAAAAAATCCAGGGGGAGTAACCGGGCCTGAAAATTGGGTACCCGCCTGCGCGGGTACGACGGGCATGCGGCGCTAAATGGAGCGGCGTCCGGCGCAGAGGCCGGCGCCATTATCAGCGCAACGCAGTCGTGTAAGTCAGCGAACCATACGCCTGGCGGCGGCCGATGCCGGTCGTCAGCGCACTCGTGCTCTGCAACGAGAACGACAGCGACGACTCGCCCCAGCCATACGCAATGCCGGCCAGGCCGATCAGCTGCGACTCGCGCAGCTCGGCGCGGGTGCCGCCCGGCGGCAGGTCGTTGCTGATGCCGGCATGGGAAAAGAAATGATCGGCGTGCATGCCGGCATACACCATCCAGCCGCGTCCGAAAATCAGCGGGTCGCCGCTGCGTGCCAGTTGCCGCACCGACGATGCATAGCTGCGCTGCAATGACGTGCCATAGCGCAGCAGCACGCTGCCCCCCACCGATGACAGCAAATTGCCGGCCGCGCCGCCGCCGAGCACGATGGCGTCCAGCGCCGGCGCTGCGGTGTTGGCGTCGCCACTGAAAAAACGTACCGCCCGATAGCGCTCCACGCCGAACAGCGCCCGGTTCGATACCTGGCTATCCCACCCTTCGGGCCGGCTCGACCCGGTCACGCGATGAATAAAGGTTTGCGCCTGGCGCGCGCCCGAGGCCGGGCCGATCATGCCCAGGTTGATGGTCAGCGTATCGGCAATATCGCCCTGCACCGACACCTGCCCCGCGCGCAGCCACAGCGCGCCCAGGTAGGGCGCATCCATCGGGTTCGGCTGCCGGCGCGTGATGTCGCGCGGCGTGATCATGATCTGGTTCAGCGACGTGGACGCCAGCGTGGCCGGACCCATGCCCAGCAGCGGCGCCACCGGCGCCAGCAGCCACTGCGGCGCGATCGCGGCTTCGCCGGGTGCAGTGCTGCGCAGGTACGCCAGCGCCAGGCCATTGGTGTAACCGCCGCCATCATGGCCCGCGAATACATCGTTTTGCAGCATGATTGCCAGGTGCCGCTCTTCGGCCGCGGCGGTAGTGGTTGCGAGGGCGCCCAGCGTGAACAGGGCAAGGGAAATACGCGCGGCGAAAGTGGCGGACGGTGTTGGTGTCATGGCGAGGTACGGGCGAAGTGGACGGGATGGACGGCGTGTTGCCGGGGCCATGCCAGCCAGTCTGCGTACCGGGTTGAGACCGGTCAAGGAAACTTGGCGTTGCTACGTTAGAAAGGACACCGTGGAGGGAAAGCGATCATCATTTTGGCAGAAGCGCGCCACACCCGGAGGCAGGCGTGGGCCTCCCGCAAGACCAGGTCACTTGTTTTTTGCGCGCCGCGCCAGGATCTCGGCGATCTGCTTTTTTTCCTTGTCGGTGGCCTTGTTGAGCAAGGTTTCGTGGCGGGCTGCCAGCGCCACCGCGTGCTCGATCTCGGGCGTGATGGCCGCCGCTTTGCCGATGCGGTACGTGACATAGCCGGTCAGCAGGCAGGCGGCCAGGGCGCAGGCAATGTATGCCGCGTTCCACAGCACGGCCTTGCCGTGGCTGCGGTCGATCTCGCGGCACACCTGCTGCGCCTGTTTTGTCACGCTGGTCAGTTGCGCCACCGAGGCAGCCACTGCTGCGGTAGCCGCCTCGGCGGCTACGCGTGCCGCCTCGCGGGCGCTGGCGTCAACGATGGCGGCGGCGCGCGCCTCCACATGCGCGGCTTCGGCAATGCGGCCATCGATCTGGTTCAGGCTGATGTTCGCCATGCGGATCAGCTTGTCGCAGCTGGCCACCTGGCGCGAAAAATTTTGCAGGTCGGCGTGCAGGCGTGCGGCCTGGTTGTTGACGAAGTCGCCTTGCGGTTGCGCCGTCGGATCGTCTTGGTTCATCAGGGCTTCCGATAAAAAAAAGGGCGTACCGCAGTTGCGCGGTACGCCCCCATCATACCGTTTTCGGCCGGATTAGTTATCGACCGTCAAGGTCAAGCGGTTGCCGGCGTACGAAGCCGTGACCTTGGTAAAGCCCGCCACCGTGATCTTGCTAAACGCGCCCAGCAGGTTGCCGGCGCTCAGCACGTTAATGGTCTCGCCCGCTTTCGGCTTGTAGGCGCCCGGGAATTTCACGTTCAGGTTGCCGCCGCCGATGGTGGCGTCGCCGGTCACGGACAGGCTGGCCTGGCTGGCGGACAGCGCGTTCAGCTCCAGCGTGGTGGAACCGGCCAGCTGGGTGAACTTGCCGCCCACCTTGACCGGGCTGGCCGCGCTGACGATCACCGTACCGCCGCGAACATACAGGTCGCCGGCGCCGAATGCAGCGCTCGACACGGCTTCCAGCGTACCAGCCGCCAGCTCGGTGCCGCCGGTCCAGGTGTTGTTACCACCGAGCTTCAGCGCACCCGTGCCCTGCTTGATCAGCTTGCCGGTGCCGCTGATGTCGTTGCGCCAGCGGTCGGCCGCGTGGAAGCCGCCCTTGGCCGCATCCATGGTCACGGTAACGTTGCCCTTGAAGGCGCCGTAACCATCGGCGGCCGCGAACAGGTTCAAACGGCCCCAACCCTCGGAGTCGTCCATCACCGGGTAGCCGGAAGCGAGTGCCGTGGTTTTCAGTACCACGCGGCGCTGCTCGGCAGTCAAGTAGGGCAGGCGGGTTTCGATCAGCACTTCGGCGCCCTTCGGTACCACGGCTGCGGCCGTTGCGGACGCGATCTGCGGGAAGCCGTAGGTGCTGCGGCGGATGTAGTTGGCCTTGTTGGCGGCGTAGTCGGCAAAGCGGTCATTGGCAATCGTACCCGATTGCGCGAACGACGCGTACGTGGCGGCGTTGGTGCCGGTGGCTGCCATCAGCGTGGTGTGGGCCTGGGCGTAGGCATTGGCTTTCAGGGTCTGGTTGGCCGGATCAAGCAGGTTGCCGGCCACGACTGCTTCACCGTGGATGCGGCCGCTCAGCACGTCCAGCGGCGAGTGCATGCCGGCCAGGATGCGCGATTCGCCCAGTTCCAGGCCACGGCTCAGAATTTCCTGGAAGCGCTCCGGCACCACGTAGGCCATCGCCAGCGCATTGCGCATTGCTTCGGCCGAGTGGCCGCTGGTGAAACCGCCGTCAGTGGCCGGGGTGCTGGAACGGGCCGGCAGCAGGGCCGGTACCACCTGCACCGACGTGCTCCAGCGGAACGGACGCGCGTACTTGTAGAAACGCTTGGCCGGTTCGGTCGAACCGTTGTTGCCCACCATGTTGACGAAGTCCACCACCGTGCCAAAGCTGGTGTTGGCGGTACCGCCCACGCCGTTGTTGTTGCCGCCATCGTTGTACAGCACGGTGGTGGCGTCGGCCGGCACGCTGGTAATCGTGGTGGTCTGCTGGGTCGAACCGCGCCAGGCGGCGGTGAGCGGGCCCATGGCATCGGTCACGCTGTAGCCCTTGCCGCGCCGGTCGTCGTAATAGGCCAGCGTGGTTTGTTCGGCCGTGCGGGCCGTGGTGGCTTTCACCACGTAGTCGATATTGTAGTTGTGGACGGTGGCGTTGACGATGGTGCCGCCGTTGGTGCCGTCGTTCGGCACGCCGGTCCAGGCCGACGCGGCGACGGCAGGGAACGCGCCCACGGCCGGTGCGGTCTGGCCCGCATCGACGATTTCCGTCAGCGGACGCCAGATGTCGAGCATGCCGGCCAGGACGCGCACGCCGGCGTTGGTGTCGAGGGTGGCGTAGCGGGCATCGCCGCGCTGGTTGGTGGCAATGGTGTCGACAAACGCGGTCACGGCAGGTGCCGGCGCTGTCTCGGCCACGCCCTGGTCGGCCGGCGCTGCCGGAATCACCAGTGGTTGTTCGTGGTCGGAACCGCCGCAGGCGCTGAGCGCAACGGCGATGCTGAGGGCGAGAATGAGCGGGCGTGGCGAAACGTGCATGTCGTATCCATGGAGCTGATAAAGGAGGCCATAGGGTAATGACTGCATGTGACGTGCTTGTTACAAGCAACGCCGTCAATGAAAAAAATTCGCGCCGCCCGGACTTTGCTACAATGGCCCGGTGAAAAAAATCCTGCTCATTTTGCTGCTGACCATATTGCCGATCCAGTACGCCTGGTCGATGGCGGCCGTGTATTGTCAGCACGAACAGGGAACCACCACGCATTTCGGCCACCATGGTCACCAGCACCAGGCGCAAGCGGGCGACGACACCGACGACGGCAAACCGGCCAAGTCCAAGGCCCACGGCGACTGCGAAGTCTGTCACCACGCGGTGCAAGCGTCCGTGCTCGATGACAGCAATGTTGCTGCGCCGGTCACCAGCTATGGTTACGCCGCGCCCGCACATGCCCAATATTTGTCGTATATCGCCGAAGGGCCGCCACGGCCCAATTGGCTGCTCGTCGCCTAGGCGACGAGACGTTCGTATCTCTATCTGACGCCACCGTCTCGTCGAATTTCCCTTATTTACGGAGAATTCGATGGTCAAGTATTTCCTGCCGCTCTGTGTAGCGGCGTGGCCGGCGTTCGCGCTGGCTGCCTCGTTTGATTTACCCACATCCGAACCGGCCGCGCCGTTGACCCTGCAAACAGCGCTGGCGCTGGCTGCCGGCGCCAATGCCGACCTGTCGGCCGCGCGCCACGAGCTGCTGGCCAATGACGGCGCGGTCCAGCAAGCAGGCCTGCTGCCCAATCCCACGCTCGAAGTCGAGCGTGTCGACCGCAAGCGCGCCAGTGAAGACGTCCGCGAAACCACGTTTTTACTGAGCCAGCCGCTGGAGCTGGGGGGCAAGCGCGGCGCCCGCGTGCAGGCTGCCGAGCGCACCCGCGCCAGCGCCGCCGCCGCCTTGTCCGCGCGCCAGGCCGACGTCCGCGCCGACGTCATCGATGCCTGGTTCGCGGTGCTGGCCGCGCAGGAGCAACTGCGGCTGGCGCAGGAAGCGTCCGAGCTGGCGCAGCGTGCGGCGCAGGCGACCGGTCGCCGTGTCATTGCCGGCAAGGTCTCGCCGGTGGAAGAAACCCGCGCCAAGGTGGCGGCATCGTCGGTCACGCTGGAACTGCTGCGCGCGCGCAGCACGCTGGCCGTGGCGCGCAAGAAGCTCACTGCCATGTGGGGCAACCCGGCGCCGCGCTTCGAAAAAGCCGACGGCGACATCGACCAGTTGCCGACCCTGCCCGACCAAGCCTTGATGCACCACCGGCTGGCGCAGGCGCCGGCCATGGTGCTGGCCCGTTCGGAACTGGCCAGCCGGCAGTCGCTGGCGCAGGTGGAACTGACCAAGCGCATCCCCGACGTCACGCTCAACCTGGGCAGCAAGCGCTCGGAGGAACTGGGCCGCTCGCAGCTGATCGTGGGCTTTTCGGTACCGCTACCGCTGTTCGACCGCAACCAGGGCAATGTGCTCGATACCGCGCGCCGGGTGGACAAGGCGCGCGACGAACTGTCGTCCACCGCGCTGCGGCTCGACTCGGATCTGGCGCAGGCGCGCGAGGACTTCGAGGTCGCGCGTCAGCAGGCGCTGGCGCTACGCAGCGAAATCGTGCCGGGTGCGCAAAGCGCGTACGACGCCGCCAGCACCGGTTTTGAAAACGGCAAGTTCGGTTTCCTTGACGTGCTCGACGCCCAGCGCACGCTGCTCGAAGCACGCGCCCAATACCTGAACGCCCTGGCGCAGGCGCACCGCGCCCATGCCGCCATCACCCGCATACTCGGAGCAGAACAATGAACAAGCAACAAAAAATCATGATCGCCGTGATGGCGGTGGTCGGCCTGCTGCTGGCCGCGTGGATCCTGATGCCGAAAACGACCGAATCGCACGACGATCACGGTCACGAGGAGCCAGCCAAGGCGCCGGCCAAGGCGGAAGTAAAAGAGCACGGCCACGCCCACGAGGAAGAAGAGGAAGGCCACGACAAAATCGCCCTCGACGCCGCCCAGATCAAGGCGGCCGGCATCGTCTTGAGCGCCGCCGCACCGGCCAAGATCAGCGTGGTAACGTCGCTGCCCGGCGAGATCCGCTTCAACGAAGACCGCACCGCCCACGTGGTGCCCAAGCTGGCGGGGGTGGTGATGGCAGTCCACGCCGACCTGGGTCAGAGCGTGAAGCAGGGCGAGGTGCTGGCCGTGGTGGCCAGCAGCGGCCTGTCCGACCAGCGCAGCGAACTGCTGTCCGCGCAGCGCCGGCTGGCGCTGGCCACCACCACGCTCGAGCGCGAGCGGCGGCTGTGGCAGGACAAGATCTCGGCCGAGCAGGATTACCTGCAGGCGCAGCAGGCGATGAGCGAAGCGGAAATCGCGGTGCAGAACGCGCGCCAGAAACTCAGCGCCTTCGGCGCCGGCGCCGGTACCGGCAAGGACTTGAATCGACTGGAACTGCGCGCGCCGTTTGCCGGCGTGGTGATGGAAAAGCACCTGGCGCAGGGCGAGGCGGTGAAGGAAGACGCGATCGTGTTCACGCTGTCCGACCTGTCCACCGTGTGGGCCGAAATCGCCGTGCCACCGAAAGACCTGAACCTGATGCGCGTGGGCGAAACCGTCACCGTCAAGGCCACCGCGTTTGCCGCCGAAGCGAAAGGCAAAATCATCTACGTGGGCGAGCTGCTCGGTGAACAAACCCGCACCGCCAAGGCGCGCGTGGCGCTGGCCAACCCGGACCGCGCCTGGCGTCCGGGCCTGTTCATCACGGTCGACGTCTTGTCGGGCTACGCCGAAGCCGCCGATGCGGCGGTGGCCGTCGCAGCCGACGCCGTGCAGATCGTCGAGGACAAGCCGGTGGTGTTCGTCGCCGTGGCGGGCGGCTTCCAGCCGCAGCCTGTGAAACTTGGCCGCAGCGACGGCAAGATGACCGAAGTGCTGCAGGGCCTGAAGCCGGGCGTGCGCTACGTGTCCGCCGGAAGCTTCGTGCTCAAGGCGGAACTGGGCAAAGACAGCGCCGAACATACCCACTAAGAAGACGGAGAAACCATGTTCGAACGTCTGATTCAATTCGCCATCGGCCAGCGGTCGCTGGTGATGCTGCTGGTCGCCGCCATGGCGGCGCTGGGCATCTATAACTACCAAAAGCTGCCGATCGATGCGGTGCCCGACATTACCAACGTCCAGGTGCAGATCAACACGGCGGCGCCGGGCTACTCGCCGCTGGAAACCGAGCAGCGCGTGACCTTCCCGATCGAGACCGTGATGGCCGGTTTGCCCAACCTCGAGCAAACCCGCTCGCTGTCGCGTTACGGCCTGTCGCAGATCACCGTCATCTTCAAGGACGGCACCGACATCTTCTTTGCGCGGCAGATGGTCAATGAGCGGATCCAGGAAGCGCGCAACCAGCTGCCGGCCGGCGTGGCGCCAGCCATGGGGCCGATTTCCACCGGCCTCGGTGAAATCTACCTGTGGACGGTGGAAGCGAAGGAGGGCGCGAAAAAGGCGGACGGCACGCCGTACACGCCCACCGATCTGCGCGAAATCCAGGACTGGATCATCAAGCCGCAGCTGCGCAACGTGCCGGGCGTGACCGAGATCAATTCCATTGGCGGCTACGCCAAGGAATACCAGGTGGCGCCCGATCCGCAGCGCCTGGCGTCGTACGGCCTGACCTTGCAGGACGTGGTGGCGGCGCTCAGCCGCAACAATGCCAACGCCAGCGCCGGTTACATCGAAAAGCGCGGCGAGCAGCTGCTGGTGCGCGCGCCGGGGCAGGTGCAGTCGCTGGACGACATCCGCAACATCATCCTGTCCAACGCGGGCGGGGTGCCGGTGCGGGTGCGCGACGTGGCCGAGGTGCTGATCGGGCGCGAACTGCGCACGGGCGCGGCCACCGAGAACGGCCGCGAGGTGGTGCTCGGTACCGTGTTCATGCTGATCGGCCAGAACAGCCGCGCCGTGTCGCAGGCGGTGGACAAGAAAATGGTGGAGATCAACCGCAGCCTGCCGGCGGGAGTGGTGGCGATCACCGTATACGACCGCACCGTGCTGGTCGATAAAGCCATCAGCACCGTCAAGAAAAACCTGCTCGAAGGCGCGGTGCTGGTGATCGCGGTGCTGTTCGTCTTCCTCGGCAATATCCGCGCGGCGCTGATCACGGCCATGGTGATCCCGCTGTCGATGCTGTTCACGTTTACCGGCATGGTGACGTTCAAGGTCAGCGCCAATTTACTGAGCCTCGGTGCGCTCGATTTCGGCATCATCGTCGACGGCGCCGTGGTGATAGTGGAGAACTGCGTGCGGCGCCTGGCGCATGCGCAAACGCACCTGGGCCGCCAGCTCACGCGAGCCGAACGCTTCGAGCAGGTGTTCGATGCGGCGAAAGAGGCGCGCCGGCCGCTGTTGTTCGGCCAGTTGATCATCATGGTCGTGTACCTGCCGATCTTTGCGCTCACCGGCGTGGAGGGCCGCATGTTCCATCCGATGGCGCTCACGGTGGTGATGGCGCTGGCCGGCGCCATGCTGCTGTCGATTACCTTCATTCCCGCCGCCGTGGCGCTGTTCATCGGCGACAACGTGGTGGAAAAGGAGCAGAAGCAGCTGGGCGCCTGGTATGGCCGGGTACTCGAACGGGTGCTGGCCAATACGCCGGTGGTGCTGGCGTTTGCCGGCATCGCGGTGGCGCTGTCGGTGCTGCTGGCCACGCGCCTGGGCAGCGAGTTCGTGCCGAGCCTGAACGAAGGGGACTTTGCCATCCAGGCGCTGCGCATCCCCGGCACCAGCCTCACGCAGTCGGTGGCGATGCAAAAGCAGATCGAGCACACGCTTAAGCAGAAGTATCCCGAGATCGACCGCATTTTTGCCCGAACCGGCACGGCGGAAATCGCGTCCGACCCGATGCCGCCCAATATCTCGGACGGCTACATCATGCTCAAGCCGCAGGCAGACTGGCCGCGGGGTGACAATGGCAAACGTAAAACCCGCGACGAACTGCTGGAAGCGATCCAGGCCACGCTGGCGCGCCTGCCCGGCAACGGCTACGAGTTTTCGCAACCGATCCAGCTGCGCTTCAATGAGCTCATTTCCGGTGTGCGCAGCGACGTGGCCGTGAAACTGTTCGGTGACGATACGCAGGTGCTGAACGACACCGCCGCCAGCATCGCCGCCACGCTGGGCAGCGTGGCCGGCGCCGCCGAAGTGAAAGTGGAGCAGACCACCGGCCTGCCCATGCTCACGGTGCAGATCGACCGTGACAAGACGGCGCGCTATGGCCTCAACGTGGGCGATGTGCAGGACACGATTGCCACCGCCATCGGCGGGACCGAGGCCGGCACCCTGTTCGAGGGCGACCGCCGTTTCGACATCGTGGTGCGCCTGCCCGATGCAATGCGCGAAGACCTGGAAGCGCTGCGCCGGCTGCCGGTACCGCTGCCCCGGGGGAGCAATGCCGGCGCCAATTTCATCCCGCTCGGCGAAGTGGCCAGCTTCGATATTGCACCGGGACCGAACCAGATCAGCCGCGAAGACGGCAAGCGCCGCGTGGTGATCAGCGCCAACGTGCGCGGGCGCGACATCGGCTCGTTCGTGGCCGAGGCGGAAAGCGCGTTGCGTGCGCAGGTGAAGGTACCGGCCGGGTACTGGACCGCGTGGGGCGGCCAGTTTGAACAGCTGCAATCGGCGTCGCAGCGCTTGCAGCTGGTGGTGCCGGTGGCGCTGGCGCTGGTGCTGATCTTGCTGTTTGCGATGTTCGGCAGCCTGAAGGACGGGCTGCTGGTGTTTTCCGGGATTCCGTTCGCGCTCACCGGCGGCATCGCCGCGCTGGCGCTGCGCGGCATACCGCTGTCGATTTCGGCGGCGGTGGGCTTTATCGCGCTGTCCGGTGTGGCCGTGCTCAATGGCCTGGTGTTGATTTCGTTCATCCGCAAGCTGCGCGAGGAGGGCCGCACGGTGGAAGAAGCGATCCGCGAAGGCGCCTTGGGCCGGCTACGGCCGGTGCTGATGACGGCACTGGTGGCGTCGCTCGGCTTTATTCCGATGGCGATCGCCACCGGAACCGGCGCCGAGGTGCAGCGGCCGCTGGCCACGGTGGTGATCGGCGGCATCCTGTCGTCCACCGCCTTGACCTTGCTGGTGCTGCCATTGCTGTACCGCCTGGTCCATGGTTGGCCGGGTTGGCAGGGGTGGCGCAGGCAGCCGCAGCAAGCTTCACTGTAGCGGGTACAATCTGCCGCGCGCACGGTTGCGCGGCAGACAGGCGGAAAATCACGATGCAGGAATTTGAAAAATGGCTGGCGCGCGTACTATTGCTGAACAGTGCGCTGGCGCTGGCCGTCAGTCTCGGCTTGCTCGGGGCGCCGCAATACGGCACCGCGCTGGCCGTGCTGTTCAGCGTGGCGATGCTGGGCTTCCTGGCTGCCGTGTTGTCGCTCAAGCGCATGGTGACCGGCTTATGGGGCGGCGTGCTGTATTACCTGCTACAAGTCGGCAGTTACTTTCCCGATGATGGCAGTTGGCAATTCAGCATCAAGGCGGGCGTCAGCATCGGCCTCGTGATGCGCTTCCCGCAAGGCGTGCTAGTGATAAACATGGTGGCGCTGGCCTTGCTGGCCGCTACCATCGCCGTGCTGGCATGGCGCCGCCGGCGCGGCAAATGTTAAATGGCGTCACAATCGAGGCGCCATCTCGATATTAATCAAGATTAACGCATTATTATTAAAATAAGGTGTTTGATTTTGCATCGTTATCCTTCGCAGAATGTTGTTGGAATGTTGGTTGCGGCGACGAGACACGCCCATAATTAAATTCTTCGCGGCAATTAACTGCGCTATACTTGTTTTTACTTCTGGCGTTCCGGGTAGCTGGTCAGCTTCCCAGTGTCGAGAAAATCCGAATCATTTCAATAACTTACAGCACTCGATGTGAGGTGGTGCCGAGGTCGCAGGCAGTTTTCCGCGCGTAATCATCATGACGCATTCCTTGCCATGCGCAGTTGTTCACTGCAGCGTTGCCTCACCGCGTGCGGCAACATCGTGCGCGCACCGGGCCGGTTTTGTAAGTATTTGAACAAGTATTATTTTTTGCATATGAGGCAATGAAAAATGCTTGCGAAGTTTACTCAAGTTAACATTTTTGTTGACGTAAAGAATGATGCGAGTGCCGGTTTGCACGATAAAACGTGCTTCGGTAGTTGGTGGCAGTTAATACAGATTAATAAAATGGCATATTGCCAATGACGAAGGCGAGCTGCGACGGACAGGGCCGTCGTTCACTTTTCGGACAGATATCGCTTCATCGCCTTTTTTGGGAGAAATACAATGGGCTACTTCACCGGTTTAAGCACAGAAACTGTTGCCGCAATTTCCACCGCGCAGATCGCGTCGCTGGGAACATCCAATTTTACGGATTTGACGACGGCCCAGATTGTGGCGCTGACCACTGACCAGGTAGGTGCGCTGCGTTCGCAGCAGGTAGCCGCTATTTCCACCGCCACCATTGCCCGCATGGCCACCGAGGACTTCGCGGTGCTGGGCACCAGCGCCGTGACCGGCCTGACCACTGCCCAGGTGCGTGCCTTGAGCACCGACCAGATCGTTGCGCTGACCACCAACCAGGCCGGCGCACTGACCACGTCGCAAGTGGCCGCGCTGGCTACCGAGAGCATCGTGGCGCTGCAAACCGCCGACTTCGCGGCCTTCAAGACGGCCTCGGTTGCCGCCCTGACCACGTCCCAGATCAAGGCCCTGAGCACCAACCAGATCGTGGCGCTGAGCACCGCCGGCGCCAATGCGCTCGGTAGCCAGCAAGTGGCCGCGCTGGCCACCGAAGCAGTTGCCGCGCTGGAAACGGCCGACCTGGCCGCGCTGAAAACCGGCGCCATCAACGCACTGGCATCGAACCAGGTTGCTGCGCTGACCACAGACCAGATCAAGTCCCTGGGCACCGCCTCGCTGGCCGCCCTGTCCACCACGGCGGTGGCCAACGGCCTGACCACCAACCAGATCGTCGCGCTCAGCTCGAACCAGATTGCCGGCCTGACCACCGCGCAAGTGAGCGCGCTGTCCACCACCAGCATTGCTGCCATCGAGACCGCCGACATTGCCGGCATCAGCACCGCTGGCGTTGCCTCGCTCAAGGCCGCCCAGATTGCCGCGCTGACCACCAACCAGGTGGTGGCGCTGTCGAGCAACCAGATCGGCGCCTTCACCACCGCCGGCGTGGCATCGCTGACCACCAACCAGATCGTTGCACTGACCACCGCGCAAGCCAACACCCTGTCCAGCCAGCAAGTGGCCGCGCTGTCCACCAACTCGGTGGCCGCCCTGGAAACGGCCGACTTCGCCGCACTGAAAACTGCCGCCGTTGCCGGGCTGACCACGGGCCAGGTTACCGCGCTGACCACCAACCAGATCGTCGCCCTGACCACCGCCGGCGCCAATGCCTTGAGCACGCAGCAAGTGTCGGTCTTGGGCACCAACGCGATTGCCGCGCTGGAAACGGCCGACCTGGGCGCACTGAAAACCTCGTCGATCGCCGCGCTGTCGTCGAACCAGGTGGGCGCCTTGACCACCGACCAGGTGAAATCGCTCGGTAACGCCTCGCTGGCAGCGCTGTCCACCACGGCAGTGGCCAACGGCCTGACCACTAACCAGATCGTCGCGCTGTCGTCGAACCAGGTTGCCGCATTGACCACCGCGCAGGTAAGCTCGCTGTCGACCAACAGCATCGCCGCCATCGAAACCGCCGACATTGCCGGCCTCACCACCGCTGGCGTCGCCTCTCTGAAAGCGGCGCAAATCGCGGCGCTGACCACCAACCAGGTCGTGGCGTTGTCCAGCAACCAGATCGGCGCGTTCACCACCGCCGGCGTGGGGTCGCTCACCACCAACCAGGTCGTGGCACTGACCACGAGCCAGGCCAACGCCCTGTCGAGCCAGCAAGTGGCAGCGCTGTCCACCAACGCGATCGCCGCGCTGGAAACGGCCGACTTTGCCGCACTGAAAACCGCTGCCGTGGCCGCGCTGACCACCAACCAGGTCAAGGCCCTGACCACCAACCAGGTCGTCGCGCTGACCACGGCCGGCGCCAACGCCCTGAGCACGGCGCAAGTGGCGGCCCTGGCCACCAACGCGATTGCCGCGCTGGAAACGGCCGACCTCGGCGCGCTGAAAACCGCGTCGATTGCCGCGCTGTCGTCGAACCAGGTCGCGGCCATTACCACCGACCAGATCAAGACGCTGAACACGGCATCGCTGGCGGCGCTGTCCACCGCGAACATCGCCAACGGCCTGACCACGAACCAGATCGTCGCGCTGTCGTCGAACCAGGTCGCCGCATTGACCACCGCGCAGGTAAGCTCGCTGTCGACCAGCGGCATCGCCGCCATTGAAACCGCCGACATCGCTGGCCTGTCCACCGCTGGCGTGGCGTCGCTGAAAGCGGCGCAGATCGCTGCGCTGACCACCAACCAGGTCGTCGCATTGTCCAGCAACCAGATCGGCGCGTTCACCACCGCCGGCGTGGCAGCACTGACCACCAACCAGGTCGTGGCGCTCACCACTGCCCAGGCCAACGCACTGTCGAGCCAGCAGGTTGCCGCGCTGTCCACCAACGCCATCGTGGCGCTGGAAACGGCCGACTTTGCCGCGCTGAAAACTGCCGCCGTTGCCGGCCTGACCACGGGCCAGGTCACCGCGCTGACCACCAACCAGGTCGTGGCCCTGACCACCGCTGGCGCCAATGCCTTGAGCACGCAGCAAGTGTCGGTCTTGGGCACCAACGCGATTGCCGCGCTGGAAACGGCCGACCTGGGCGCACTGAAAACCTCGTCGATCGCCGCGCTGTCGTCGAACCAGGTGGGCGCCTTGACCACCGACCAGGTGAAATCGCTCGGTAACGCCGCGCTGGCAGCGCTGTCCACCACGGCAGTGGCCAACGGCCTGACCACGAACCAGATCGTCGCACTGTCGTCGAACCAGGTTGCCGCATTGACCACCGCGCAGGTAAGCTCGCTGTCGACCAACAGCATTGCCGCCATTGAAACCGCCGACATTGCCGGCCTGTCCACCGCTGGCGTCGCCTCGCTGAAAGCGGCGCAAATCGCGGCCCTGACCACCAACCAGGTCGTGGCGTTGTCGAGCAACCAGATCGGCGCGTTCACCACGGCCGGCGTGGGTTCGCTCACCACCAACCAGGTCGTGGCGCTGACCACCAGCCAGGCCAACGCGCTGGGCAGCCAGCAAGTAGCTGCCTTGTCCACCAACGCGATTGCCGCGCTGGAAACGGCTGACTTTGCCGCACTGAAAACCGCTGCGGTTGCCGCGCTGACCACCAACCAGGTCAAGGCCCTGACCACCAACCAGGTCGTCGCGCTGACCACGGCCGGCGCCAACGCCTTGAGCACGGCGCAAGTGGCGGCCCTGGCCACCAACGCGATTGCCGCACTGGAAACGGCCGACCTCGGCGCGCTGAAAACCGCGTCGATTGCCGCGCTGTCGTCGAACCAGGTTGCTGCCATTACCACCGACCAGATCAAGACCCTGGGCACGGCATCGCTGGCGGCCTTGTCCACCGCCAATATTGCCAACGGCCTGACCACCAACCAGATCGTCGCGCTGTCGTCGAACCAGGTTGCCGGCCTGACCACCGCGCAAATCGGTGCGCTGTCCACCAGCGGCATTGCCGCCATCGAGACTGCCGACATCGGTGGCCTGAGCACCGCCGGTGTCGCATCGCTGAAGGCCGCGCAAATTGCCGCGCTGACCACCAACCAGGTCGTCGCGCTGAGCTCGAATCAGATCGGCGCCTTTACCACCGCCGGTGTCGCGGCGCTGACCACCAACCAGGTCGTCGCATTGACCACGAGCCAGGCCAATGCCCTGGGTAGCCAGCAGGTTGCTGCACTGGGTACCAACGCGATTGCCGCGCTGGAAACGGCCGACTTCGCCGCGCTGAAAACCGCTGCTGTCGCTGCCCTGACCACCGGCCAGGTGACGGCCCTGACCACCAACCAGGTCGTGGCCTTGACCACCGCTGGCGCCAATGCGCTCACCACGCAACAAGTGGCGGCGCTGTCCACCAACGCCATTGCGGCGCTGGAAACGGCTGACCTGGGCGCACTGAAAACGTCGTCGATTGCCGCGCTGACGTCGAACCAGGTGGCAGCGATTACCACCGACCAGATCAAGTCCCTGGCCAATGCCTCGCTGGCAGCCTTGTCGACGGCGAATATCGCCAACGGCCTGACCACGAACCAGATCGTCGCGCTGTCGTCGAACCAGGTTGCTGGCCTGACCACCGCGCAAATCGGCGCGCTGTCCACCAACGGCATCGCTGCCATCGAGACGGCCGACATCGGCGGCCTGTCCACTGCCGGCGTCGCTTCGCTGAAAGCGGCGCAAATCGCGGCGCTGACCACCAACCAGGTCGTGGCGTTGTCCAGCAACCAGATCGGCGCGTTTACCACGGCTGGTGTGGGTTCGCTCACCACCAACCAGGTCGTGGCGCTGACCACCAGCCAGGCCAATGCGCTCGGTAGCCAGCAGGTGGCCGCGCTGTCCACCAACGCCATTGCCGCGCTGGAAACCGCCGACTTCGCCGCGCTGAAAACCGCTGCGGTTGCCGCCCTGACCACCAACCAGGTCAAGGCCCTGACCACCAACCAGGTCGTCGCGCTGACCACGGCCGGCGCCAATGCCTTGACCACGGCGCAGGTGGCCGCGCTGTCCACCAACGCGATAGCCGCGCTGGAAACGGCCGACCTCGGCGCGCTGAAAACGGCGGCCATCAATGCCCTCGGTTCGAGCCAGGTGGCCGCGATTACCACCGACCAGATCAAGACCCTGGCCAATGCATCGCTGGCAGCGCTGTCCACGGCAAATATCGCCAACGGCCTGACCACCAACCAGATCGTTGCGCTGTCGTCGAACCAGATCGCCGGCCTGACCACGGCGCAAATCAGCGCCTTGTCGACCAATGGCATCGCCGCCATCGAGACCGCCGACATTGCCGGCCTGTCCACCGCCGGCGTGGCATCGCTGAAGGCAGCACAAATCGCCGCGCTGACCACGAACCAGGTCGTGGCGCTGTCGAGCAACCAGATCGGCGCGTTCACCACGGCCGGCGTGGCCTCGCTGACCACCAACCAGATCGTGGCGCTGACCACCAGCCAGGCCAACGCACTGGGCAGCCAGCAGGTTGCTGCGCTGTCCACCAACGCGGTGGCCGCGCTGGAAACGGCCGACTTCGCTGCACTGAAAACCGCCGCTGTTGCCGCACTGACCACCGGCCAGGTCAAGGCCCTGACCACCAACCAGGTCGTGGCCCTCACCACCGCCGGCGCCAACGCGCTGACCACGCAACAAGTGGCGGCACTGGCTACCAACGCGATTGCCGCGCTGGAAACGGCCGACCTTGGCGCGCTGAAAACCGCGGCCATTGCCGCGCTTGGTTCGAGCCAGGTGGCCGCCATTACCACCGACCAGATCAAGTCCCTGGCCAATGCGTCGCTGGCAGCCCTGTCCACGGCCAACATCGCCAACGGCCTGACCACGAACCAGATCGTCGCGCTGTCGTCGAGCCAGATCGCCGGTCTGACCACGGGGCAAATCGGCGCGCTGTCCACCAACGGCATCGCCGCCATCGAAACGGCCGACATTGCCGGCCTGTCCACCGCCGGCGTGGCCTCGCTGAAAGCGGCGCAGATCGGCGCGCTGACCACCAACCAGGTTGTCGCCCTGTCGAGCACCCAGATCGGCGCCTTTACCACGGCCGGCATCGCCGCCCTGACCACCAACCAGGTGGTGGCCTTGTCCACCGCCCAGGCCAATGCGCTGTCGAGCCAGCAGGTGACCGGCTTGTCCACCAACGCCATTGCGGCGCTGGAAACAGCCGACCTCAACGCGCTGAAAGCGGCCGCCATCGGCGCGCTGTCCACCAGCCAGCTGCGCGCGCTGTCCACCAACCAGATCGGCAGCTTGTCCACCGCGTCGTTCTCGGCGCTGACCACGGCCCAGGTGGCGAACGGTCTGACCACCGACCAGGTGGTGGCGCTGACGTCGGACCAGGTGGGTGCGCTGAGCACCGCCCAGGTGACGGCACTGTCCAACGCCAGCCTGGCCGCGCTCGAAACGCGCGACCTGGTGGCGCTGAAAACCCAGACCCTGGCCGCGTTGCGCACCAGCCAGCTGTCGGCACTGACCACGAACCAGGTCAGCGCCCTGACCACCAACCAGATCGGCGGCCTGTCCACCGCGGCGCTGGCTGCCGGCCTGACCACGGCGCAAGCCGTGGCCCTGTCGAGCGACCAGATCAACGCGCTGTCGAGCAGCCAGATCCGTGCGCTGTCCACCAGCAGCATCGCGGCGCTGGAAACGCGCGACATCGTGGCGCTGAAGACCGCGTCGCTGGCAGCGCTGACCACGCAGCAGTTCGTGCGCCTGACCACCGACCAGTTCCGCGCCCTGTCCACCGACCAGATCAAGTCGCTGACCATGTCGCAAGTCGATGCACTGTATGCGTCGTCGCTGAAATCGGCGGTGACGGCAGCGCAGCAGGCCGCCATGCCGCTGTCGAGCCCGATCGTACTGGACTTGAACAACAACGGCATCAACACCCTGAACCTGTCGGCCGGCGTGCAGTTCGACCTGCTGGCCAACGGCAATAAATCGAACGTCGGCTGGGTGGGCGGCGGCGACGGCTTGCTGGTGCTGGACCGTAACGGCGACGGCACCATCAACGATGGTAGCGAGCTGTTCGGTGAAGGCACGACGCTGGCCAACGGCCAGAAGGCCACCGACGGTTACCAGGCGCTGGCGGAGCTGGACTCCAACAGCGACGGCGTGATCGATGCCAAGGACAGTCAGTTTGCCAACCTGCGCGTGTGGGTGGATGGCAATGCCGACGGCGTGAGCCAGGCCGACGAGCTCAAATCGCTCGCCGACCTCAACATCGCCAAGCTGAACCTCGACGTCCAGAAAGCCAGCGTGGTGGACAACGGCAACCTGATCGGCCTGGTCTCGACGTACGAGACCACCGACGGCGCCACCCACCAGGCGGCGGACGTCTGGTTCCAGGACAGCGGCAAGGCCACCACCCTGACGGCCTCGGTCAGCAGCCTGTCGAACGCGTTGTCGAGCTTTGACGCGGCCGCCACCAGCACCGCCAACACGGCCAAGCTGGAACTGCCATCGAGCGTCAACGCGAGCGTGGCGGCCATGGCCAGCGCCATCGGCAACTACGAGAACAAGCTGACGGCGTCGACGCACCAGGCGGCCACCGACGACTCGCTGCGCCTGAAAGCGCTGCAAGGCGGCCACGCCCAGGGCATCCTGGCTGCCAAGTAAGCGGCAGCGGTTGTCATACAGAACGGCAAGGCCTGCGGGTCTTGCCGTTTTTTTTGGCACGAACAAGGTGGCTATCTGCCGAATAGCGGCGTAAACCACCCTGTTCTTCCGAACAACATGTGTCCTGCGAGCAGGGTAGAATTTCAGGGCTGGCAAGTCCGTCATTCGTGCCCGGCGCCCACCTTCGATCAGGACTATGCAAGATAAATTTCCCCACACCGCGGTACAGTGCCTGACAG
>Ga0308164_10001715_pt1 | contig 24198 bp, 18 predicted proteins | sample PhyTR2_FD_201031 | JGI IMG/M metagenome (GOLD analysis project Ga0308164, IMG submission 201031) | Phyllosphere microbial communities from UC Gill Tract Community Farm, Albany, California, United States - DLSLT.R2 | ecosystem: Host-associated > Plants > Phyllosphere > Unclassified | place: USA... | reverse complement strand
AAGTCAGGTTATCTATCCTCAATAAACGTAATATCCCGTTGAGGATGTTCTTTCTTATTGCTTCTAGAGTTTTGTTTTTCTTATCGTAGAAAGTTAAATATGAAAGCAAATTTGAAAAGTCAATTCGATCGGCTAACATTGATGATTGATATTCAGGATAATAGTCCCGTATCCTAAGTTTCCCGTCTTCCGAAGACTTTCCGTTCCAGCCAATAATTTTTAATGGATACTTTGTCTCCGTACTGATGTCACCCGAGGCATAAAATCCGAGAATTAACTCCGCGAATGTCGGAATAACGTTCATGATTGACTCCGAAGTGTAAACAATAAGATGAGGCGTGAGATTGGTATTTTGTCCCCTCCCAATGATTGGAACCGATTTTTTTGCGCCAAAAGGTTGGACAATTTTAGCCGCCGACTGATGTAGGCGGTGACTTCCTGAGATTGTGAGACTTTCTTCTCTTTCCTGCCAAACTTCTTCCATAGAAGAGGATTGCTCACCAAAGATACATTGGTTAATGTCCCCAATGCGCTGATAGCAGGATGAACCCTTCTCAACATAGAATAGCATTTCCAGCAGGTCGTGCTGGTGGCGCTCCATATCCTGCATTTCATCAACAAACACGTAAGGAAAACGAAGTCTAAGATAATCAGCAACTATTGGTATATTGGCTAAATAAGCCTTCGCCAAAAAATAAGCGTCATCATAATGTAGCACTCCAGCCCTTAAACATTTGGTCTTGAGTGTTTTCAGATAATCGGTTACGCTGATCTTTTCATCAGGAGTATAATCTTTATAATCTTTGGTTTTGCCCCTTGGTTTTTCAATAGCAATCTGCTGACCATTCAACCTATTAAGTAAAACTACGTCTCCGTCAATTTTATCAAAACGGTAAGAAGATATCAATTCCGGATTCGCCCGCTGAATATTCTTCACTTTTTTAAATGTTTCGAAAAGTTTCCCTTTTAAGCAGACTGCTAAACTTCTTTCCAATTCCTGGTGGTAGATTTCATTATCAATCCTTACTATTTTTGAACGGAAATGATGTTCGAAGAACGGAATGGCTAGAAACTGATTGACAAAGTTCTGTATGGTACCGATAAAATTTGGGTATCTAAACAGTTTGGGACAGTGGGCACCTATTTTCGATACAATCTCTTCAATGGCCACATTTGTATGAGAAACAATCAGCACTGCGCTACCATCAGGTAAGGGCAGGCGTTTTTCAAGTATTAAAAGCTTGGCAAGAAGCACAGTGGTCTTGCCACTGCCTGGAACCGCTTGAAGATCTAAAGTATTGAAATTACGGATAAAGTTCAGACGTTCCTTATCAAAATGCCCTTTACTTCCAAAAAGGATTTGTTCGGCATAGGCGATTTCCTCTTCGCTAATCTCCAGCAGCATGATCGATGGCGTTAATAAGATATTCCAAACTGAACTCACCACGAATATCTTCAATCTTGGTCTTGCTCAAATTTTCCGCAAAGCGCTGGGCGATAATAGATTTCGAGATCTTATCCCTTGCAATCCCAAAGTCATGCGCCCCCGTAAGGATATGATCATAGATTTTATAGGCAATAGTTTCTTCGCTTTCTGTCCAGTTATTAAAATGTTTATCCAGATCATCTATAACAGCTTGATAGGCCTTTAGCTCATGAACCCCCTCATCTAGTTTCTGTTCGTAAAGGGCTTCTAACACTGATTTATAAAATAGCTTCCGTGCTTTTTTGGATCTGGCAATACAGTATTCCAGCGTCCAAAAAGGAGAAACGAAAGTCTGCACGGTATCTCCGTCGTATTTATCCCACTTGGCTTCAATCTTTTTATCAATGATCTCCTCGATCTCCTTTTCTGTTAAAAGCACCTGTGAACTTTCCCCTGTAGCATTGTTCATGATTATTTTCATGACTCCTGCTTCAAATGGCTTGACATCTACATCAGTAATAATAGCTACCGGCATTTGCATTTTTATCTTATCCTTTCGTTCAAATATTTTGGAGTATCTTAAAAAAGCGGTACTGGCAATATTTACAACTGAAATCCCGGATTTGGTTAAGTTTACATCCACTTGGGCTGCTAATGCCGGAATGATCAATTCTTCTGCCCATCCCTCAACCAGAATTACCCCACGTGCAAAAAATAAGTTTGCTTTTGTAACATCCAGGAATCTTTCCAGAAACTTATAATCAGGGCCCGCCAGCATCGTAAAATCTTTCCCCATGGGAAATGCTTTTCCAGCTTGGCAAATGATCAGGTTTTCCAGCTTAATCTTCGAACCAATATTGGGGCTGTGTGTAGTCAGTATTAACTGGATTCCAGTAGCCTCCAATTGTAAAGTTTCCATGACCTGTACTTGTATTTGAGGATGCAAGTGCGCTTCTATTTCCTCTACAAGCCCTAATTTCAGACCTGACCAATTAGCACGTTGCAGATGAAGAAGTTCTGAGGCAATAAATAACAGATTATGACTGCCTAAACCAAGATTCAACTCATCAAGAAAGAGCAAGCTCAGACCTTCTAGTATACTTTTAAGATTACCACCACTCATTTCAAACTTTGAAGAACGTTCGGAGAATAGGTTTAAGTATTTGTCGATAACCGTCTTCAGTTCAGCGCCTTTCTTTTCTTCTCCCAGAAGAGCTAATCCATCCTTATCCAGGCCTTTGAAATAGCCTTCAATTTGGTCGTTTAATTCTTTGACAAGGCTGACAAACCTATGGGTTTTCTCTTTTCCTTTGAATGCATCATGACCCGACAATATCTGCGAAAGCCTTGAATTTCGTTTGGGAATCAATTCAGTTTTCGCATCCCTTAAAGGCTTTAAATAAGTAACTTTAAGATATTCCTTAGCCTCAGCAGTAAGTTGGTGTCCATCAGTATCTGCACCAGCCCGGATATCGGCAGGAAGAATTTGATCGTCTTTTCTGCGGACATCCAATATGAGCCTCAAATATGGTTCTGCACTCGTGCCTTCCCCTGTCCAGCCAAGCCATTCGATGAAGTTCTTTGCCTCATTATCCAGCAAACCCTGAAAGCAACACTCGATCCTAAACCGGGCGCTGGAACTATAAAAATCATCGTGATCGATTCTAATCCATTCGGTAGCATGTGTTTTTAATACCAGTTTAATTGCATCAATAATAGAGGACTTACCACTGTCATTTTCCCCAATCAGTAAATTTACACTCGGATTAAATGATAGGTTGAGATCAGGAAGCTGAATATCAAATGTTCTACTTGAGCCAAACTTTCTAAAATTCCAGAGTTTAAGATTTGAGAGGTACATTAATTTATAAGGTTTATCTACAAGGATAGTAATTCAACTTGCACATCAGCCCCATTTCAATATCCTGTCTACCAAATATATGAATTGAAAACTACAACTACGCATTTTTAAAATCAGAAAGAGAGGATGTTTGACCATGCGCTGATAGTATTAAAACGTATTTCGTGCTAAATTAGAGTTCTAAAGGCTGCTCCGCTATGGCATAGTACTCCTCTATAATCTCGCATTCTTTGATAAACCCATTTACAGTTAACATTTCCAATAATTCCATACGGCTGTAGGCAACATCCATTTTTACGGATTTAAAGTGGCTTTTATTCATCGTTTCAATGAATTTATTGCAATCCTTCCAAAAATGTGCACTAGTAATATATACTCCCCTGAAGTATTTACCCTCAGCAATTTCTTTAGCAAAATGTTGGCGGGCAAAAGGCAAGGTCCTTTCAAAGAACCATTTCAGCGTACCCTTTTTATCCCGATCTCCGACATTAATACTGACCGATTCGTTGTAACCTTTCAGCTCGATAACCACAATTTCTTGCGGGTGGCTTGAGTTAAAGATATAATCGTATTCATAGCCTTCCTTTTTTCCATTAGCATCTGTAACCGAGTAGGTCTTTCCCCGAGTCGCAGCTGCATTGGCGTATATAGAACTGAGCACTGGAAACATCAAAATCTCAAACATTACTCCCCGCAAATCTCGTAAAGCATCTTCCTGTCCTGCGCTGCGAATAACTTTGAGTACTTCTTTTACAGAATGTTCTAACTGTCCTCCAGAAAACAACAAGTCATTCACTTCCTTTAGTTTGGTCAGTAGAGAATAGATCTTGGTTCCAAAGATCGATCCGATATCAAAAGCTAAAAAGCCGAGCTTGCTTATTTTACCCAATATCAGCACCGAGCAAGACCGATAAATGACAATAGGCAAAATCTTGCGAACGCCTGATTTCACGGAATTTAGATTGATCTGGACCCTAGCTAAAAAGCCATCCAGATCTAATTGACTATATTCTGTAGATAGCACAACATCCAATACCACCAGTGTCTGCTTTTCTACTGTATTGGCCTTAGCACCAACGAAAGGGTTAATTCCCGTCGCCTTGGTGTAGCTGTAAGCATCCCAATACAAGTTGTTTTGCTTAGCCCCAAGGGAAGGTGTTTTCTTATTGCGGTAAATTGCGTTGATATTGTCTATCAAGTTTGATTTTGCTAGCCAGCGGATAATATCAGCCATCAGACTACTGTCGAGTACCATCTTATTGAACTGCACTTCCATAAGCCTAGCATCAGTAATTTCCGGATTGGGATCAAAATGGTTTTTAAGGAGTATATAATTTACTCCATTGGAATCCTGCCGCTCGTAAACCAGATCCATTCTCATCAGCAGTTTGACCATATCCTTCAAAATCGTCACCTTGGTCGAACTGTTCTCATCTGGCGAAGCGGTGATTTTTAACCCTTCATAAAAGGAAATGATCCCTTCGTTGTTTTCAATGGCCTGCATCAGCCGGTAAAGCGCTGGTCTGGTGGAATAGCAAACTGTCTTTACCTTAAAAAAATCAAGCTCCTGGCCAAAGGGCATATAGATATACTGGCCGCGCCCGAAGGCATATGGCTTGGAAGATCTGATCCAGCGAGCTTTAACTGCACGTTCAATAATCTTGCGCGCATAGTCGTCTGATAATTTAAAATGTGCCACCAGCGCTTTGCGAAGATCGCTGCCGGACTCAAAAAGTTGATCCCAAAGTCTTTCCTGCAAAAAACTGCTGTATTGATTTTGTTCGGTTAATATTGATTTTGTCACGCTGCCCTTATTAATTTTAAATTTTTAGCTATTGTGCAATAATCGCTTTTTTAATTGGAAATTCAAAAAATCTATAACTATTTGATTTTTAAATAACTAACAGACTATCGAAACCATGTCATTTGCGCGCGGAGCAATAAAACTTGTAAGATGGTGTCACGATACATTAATTTTTAGTGATTATCGGAGTAAAATTTGTTTCGATAGATAGATCGTTGCGCTAACCTACCCTTACAGACCTCGAACCAAAAATCGGCCTCTATCGCATCAATTCAACCATTTTAAAACCACCTAAAAACAAAAAAGCCCATTAAGATACCTTAAAGGGCCTACGCGGTGCCTTATGGGGCTCGAAACCAGGTAGTTGCTAAAGAAATTATAACTTAAATCGATTTGCTAATTAGTTTCAAAAGCTGCTTAATAAAAATCAAGGCGGGCAAGCTTGCATTCATAATTACCTCATCGAGATTGGTATATATGCTTCCCCATCTTCAATTCTCTTATTAACCACTCGTGCCATCTCATCCAAAAACCTGGTCTTAGAAATTGACTTCCTTCTTTTTATCTCCGTGAATCGCCTAAAATACCTGGATAAATTAATCTGGAAACTCTGCTCAAAAACATCCATTAAATCCGATAAATCTACCTCTCCGTCATTTACCTGTTTACAATCAAATACACCATAAACCAACTCTATCAAATTGCAACTGTCCCCCGTCCAACGAAGTTCCCTCCCCTTTTTGGATCGAACAACCCCCTTACCAGCAAGCGAAGGTACTTCCATTTCCGAAATTACAATTTCCCTTAAACGTTCTAACGCGATAAACTTCGAAAAAAGATAATCTCCTATCGTTGAAAACGAAGGATCAAATGAAGGCAAATCATTACCAACCACACCAACAGGTTCCGCACCCCGAACAAAATACAGGTTATCCAATTCCTTGGCTCCCAACCTGTAATACTGATACAAAAACTCATACTGATGAAAAAATCTGGAAATATAATCCAATTGGCCTTCGTAAAAACGATCCCTTTTTTTGCCCACACGAACTGGCCTGGCATTTTCAAAACCATACCTCTCTGCAGCCAAGACCAAAAGCGAATAAAACTTTGGTTTAACCCCTTTAAAAAAATCAATCTCTTCCGATTGCGAGCGAAAACCATCCACGCCAACCAACTCCTTTAATTTCGCCAGCACAAGCCTAACCGCACCAAGCTCACTGCGCATACGCTCCAAGGCAGGCAGCTCAACGTAATCTTCCAACTCTTTTTCAAGCTTCGATAAAAGCTCCTGATACTTCTTTTCCATACTTAAGATTTAATAATAATTACTTTAATCGGGCATGAAATTATCCAGGTGCATAACTACGAAGTGCAACTCAACAAAACATATTTTAAGTGATACACTTGCTATTTGTCCGTCCCACGTAGAACCTTCTTGACAATTCCGCCTGTTTATAGAGCAATATTACAGTGCTTGAAAAAAGAAAATGTTGATTTGTGACACAATTTGTTATCTGAAAAAAATATCGGCAGGAAGATCTGTTTAGAATATAGTTGCGGATTCAATTTAATTAAGTGATAAAATAAATAAAATGGCTCCTTTAGCACATAAATGCACAAGTCGGAAGATAAAAAACATGAATATAGGTAGGGTTTAAACTTGCGGGCAAATATCAAATTTAATAAATAAAATAAGTTTTTTAACCAGGAAAAAACATTTATTGACAATCGACAAAAGTTCAACTGTGTCTGTAGACACAAAATCATAAAATTTAATATGCGTTGAACCACCGAGCAATTCAACAAATCAAGGGTTTTCAAGAAAAGTGGCCACATTAACAAAAAATAGTTTCATGTTAAATAATAAACAGCACCTACCCTCGTTTTAAAAACAGTACCCTTCCGAGAATATTTTTAGGTTCAAAGAGCGAACGGTTGAATTGACCCAATCGATTGCCCATGAAAAATTTGATTGAGGAAGCCAATTTGTTTGAAACATTAGGCTTCGTTGTCCCCCTACCCGCACATTTTCAAAAACGGTTAGACGAAGAAATTCTATTTCAGGAATTCAAAAAAAAACATTTATTGCTTAGACCCGGCGAGATCTGTAAACGGCTTTATTTTGTAAGCTATGGTTTTTTAAGAGGTTACTTTATTGATGAAGACGGAAAAGAATGCACCACGTGGTTTGTGGGAAAAGGAGATTTGATGATCTCAGCCTACAGCTTTTTTACTCAACAGCCCGCCCAAGAATACATCGAAGTCCTTGAAGATTGTAAGCTACAATCCCTAACCTGGAAACAAATCAACAGCTTTTATGCAGATTTCAGAGAAGGTAATCTACTCGGACGCATTTTCATTGAAAAATATTATATCGCAAGTGAAGCAAGAGCCATCTTTCTAAGAACAAACCGGCCAGAGCAAAGGTACAACCTCCTGATGGCTAAACATCCCGAACTGGAATTACAAACTACACAAAGCAACATAGCATCCTATCTAGCTATCAGTCGTGAAACATTAAGCAGAATAAGAAGAAAAAAACTCGCTCAGCACCGAAGACAACAAATGAAACAGTAACAAAATTAAAATTTTAAAAATCCTGGTATTGGATTTCTAGCATCCCAGTCGAAACGACGAACTTTTAATTATGTACGATCTTAGAAGCAGAATGAACAATCCGTCCATTAAAGTATTTATTTAGCAGACGTGTTTTTACTATAAACGAATGTGTTTTTTTTAGTAATATGTTTCGCAATCTGGAACAACGAAGGTAATCTTTTCATTGTTTGATGTAAAGAATTTCCTTTAAAGACAAACCCATTTTTGTTCAAAAACTTTTTGATTTCATTTGTTTCCTTAGGTTCATTTAAAAACGTAGTATTAAGAATTTTATATTTCAAGACATAGGCAATTGAGGGACTGGAGTTTAGAATAACAAAAACAGAAGGGTCTTTTTCATATCTTTTCAGTAATCCTTCTCTTAGGTTTTTGGGTGGTTTAAAACTTTCTTTAGACAAATCGCTTAGCGGAATATCTATTTTATTTGTGATTTCATCTAAACTTTTAAACCTGAAAGACTTATTCCCAGATTCTATGTTAACTAGTGTTGCAGTCGAAATATTAAGAAGTTCGGAAAACTTTTTTTGCGATAGCCCTAGGGCATCTCTTACTTCGATTACATTTCTGCTGATTATTGAGATACTGTCATTCATGAAACAAAATGACAATTCACAATCGTGACAAATTCAATAAATTATTGTTGTTTATGTGATAATTTATTATATTTGATTAATTGATAATCAGAAAATTACTTCTGTAGATCTATTGGTTTTAATTAAGAGTCTCGGCTACCAAATTCTCACAATTCTTAAGCCAGCGAGACAATAGATTGAAGCCTGTAGTGATATTTTGCATATTTTTACATGCACTATACGCTATAGGCTCTATTGTAATCCCGTTGGCAAGGTCGTGAGAAACCAGGTAGAACGGTGTTTAGAGCCTGTATAGTGCTCAATAATATCTGCTAAGACTCGTAACAAATACGAGCAATGAACAAGGCCACCCGCATCCACCAAATCCAAAGCCCATCAGGGCAAAGGCCGCGCTTTGCTCATTTCCCAAAAAAATTTCATCCACACAATGAAATCCAATCCGCCTATCCTTTTGACCGGCTCTACGCCCTTAAACCCAAAAATCCCGTATAGCGATGCCCGAAAAACCCGCCCGCGCCCAAAATAAAACTGGTTCTTTTATAATGGCAGGCCCCGGCGGGTTTAACTTCCCAATAAACCGGAACGCAATCAACCCAAACTATCAAACCAAAAAACCAGAGGCCATACCACATGCCAACAAAACAAAACATACAAAGGCTCATCATCTGCGCCCCGGAATAAAGAGCAGGCCAGGCAGGACTTCATGGCAAATCAGTTAATGATAATTTCCACATGAACCCTGACCTGGTTTTTAAACCCGCTTAACCCGCGGAATTTTTCTTTATCAACAAAACCAATCAAATGAAAAAATCAATAATATTCATTGTAAGGGAATCCCTTTGCCAAAAATTTCACAAACCACCCGCTGCAAACGAAGCAAAACAACCCCAACTAATCGAGGAAAATAACACACTGAAGAAATTCTCGTCTGACTGCATCCGCCTGGAAAAACTCATCAGGCGTTCCGGCTATCAGGGTATATTCTTCAGCCTGTTCATTACCCTTTGCTCCCTGAACCTAAGTTCGCAGGTCAAATCGTTTGCCATCCGCGGAAGCATCCGCAGCACGGACGGAATAGCTTTGAGCGGAGTGACCATACAAATTGAAGGCACCGACGTTTCAACGAAAACCGATGCTAAAGGAAACTTCTTGATAAACCCGCCAAGCCCGAAAGGCAGCATACAAGTCCGACTTGTCGGCTATAAGCCCATAGCCAAAGCATTCGACGCCTCGGCAAAAAAAGAAATGGAGATCATACTCGAAGAATCCAATAACACCCTGGAAGTAGTCAACATCGTCAGCACCGGTTATCAAAATCTCAATAAAGACAAAGCCACGGGAAGCTTTGTCTCGGTTGACAGCAGCCTGATCAACCGCAGCGTCTCCTCCAACATCCTGGACAGACTGGACGGGGTGACCGGTGGACTGCTGTTTAACCGCAGCAAAACACAGGGCGGGCAAAGCGACATTAACATCCGCGGCCGCAGCACCATTAACGGTGAGGATAAACCGCTAATCATTGTGGACAATTTCCCATATGAAGGGAACATCAACAACATCAATCCCAATGACATCAAGGACATCACCGTATTGAAGGACGCCGCAGCCGCATCCATCTGGGGCACCCGCGCAGGCAACGGCGTAATTGTCATCACCACATATAAAGGCAAATACAATTCCGGCCAAACCATCAACCTCAGCTCCAACTTCACACTCGCCTCACAGCCCGATTTGTTCCGGGTACCTTGGTTTGCTTCCGAAAAATGGATTGAGATCGAAAAATTCCTATACGATAAAGGCGCTTACAACTCTGCTATAAATTCGGTTTTTTTACCCATTTCCCCGGCTGTTGAAATATTCGAGCAGCGAAGAAAAGGATCCATCTCCCAGGCTGATTCGCTGAAAATGATCAATCAGCTTAAAGGTACAGACGTCCGAAAAGATATGATGCAATACCTCTTTCGCCCGCAGTTCAATCAGCAGTACGCTTTAAACATCAGCGGCGGGGGCGCATCAAACAGTTATTTTATTTCGGCAGGGCTGGACAAAAACGCATCGGTCAGAAACACCGAAAACTATAACCGGTCAACCCTGACCGCGAATCATTCCTACAGAACAATAAAAAATAAACTTGAAATCACGACCGGAATAAACTTTACCTCGGCCGAAACACAATCGGGGATTGATACCTATTCCCCGGGTTCCCCTTATGAAAAGCTTAGGGATGAAGACGGCAATAACCTTGCGGTACGTAACGGACTCCGGTTAAGTTATCTCGATACCGCGGGAAAAGGGCGGTTAACCGATTGGAAGTACCGTCCGATTGATGAAGCCCGTGGCGGCGGAAAAGTTAAAACCAATTCTTACCTGATCAATGCCGGCGTAAATTACAACATTATCAGTGGATTTAAAGCGCAGTTACTATACCAGTACCAGCTCCAGAACAGCTCCTCTGAAGTCATTTTCGATGAACGGTCTTACTATGTGAGAAACCTCATCAACAGCACTTCAAAGTTTGACGCAACTACCGGCAACGTAACCACGGTCATTCCCCCAGGTAGCATCCTGCGGCAAAACGATACCCGGTATCATTCAGACTATGCCAGATTTCAGTTAAATTTTGATCGGGAGCTATTGAAAAATCATTACCTATCGGCAATCGCAGGCTTGGAGGTGCGTGATAACCGGACGGAAAACCTCTCTCAAACCCTTTACGGGCTCAATGAATCCATAGGCGTGAATTCAAATGCAAATATCGATTTTACCAAGGACTATCCGCTGTATTACAGTCCGTCCGCAACGATCAGGCTGGACCCGGGTCAGAAAAGCGGCTATCTGACTGACCGGTATATCTCGATGTATGCCAATGCAAATTACAGTTACCAAAAAAAATACGTGCTTTCATTAAGTATCAGAAAGGATGAATCTAATCTCTTTGGGGTAAAGCCTAATGAAAAAGGCGTCCCGTTATGGTCCGCCGGACTCGCCTGGGACATCAGTAAAGAGCGTTTTTACAATTTAAAAGCAGTCCCGATGCTAAAATTAAGGGCAAGTTACGGTTATACTGGAAACGTAAGCAAAACCATAAGTGCATACCTGACCGCATTGGCCATAGGAAATAATATATACGGCGCACCGTTCAGCTACATCGTTAATCCCCCGAATCCGTCTTTGAAATGGGAGAAGATCAAAATCATTAATTTAGGACTTGACTTTGCATTGCCTAAAGCTGTTTCAGGCAGCATCGAGCCATACTTGAAATACGGATCAGACCTTTTCGGAACAACCCCGCTGGCCCCGCAAACCGGCGCTCAGACCTTTCAGGGTAATTTTGCCGGTACCATGACCAAAGGCGTGGACATAAGCTTGAACGCCGCTTTCAAAATAGGAGAAATAGGCTGGCAGGCCAATTTCCTGTATTCGGCAGTTAACAGCAAAGTCACTAAATATACCGCCTCAACAGGTACCAATTCAAATGTGGTCCTTCAAAGCTATAACAACCCGGTTGAAGGAAATCCTTATTTCGCCATCTATGGCTACAGGTGGGCCGGACTGGATGACAAAGGCGATCCGATGATCTATTTGAACGGGGAGAAAAGCAAAAATTACGCAGCCGTTAACAATTCCACGGATCGGAATAACATCGCTTTGATCGGATCCGCGGTTCCTACCCATTTCGGAAGTTTCAGAAACGGTTTTTCCTTTAGAGGATTTGAATTCTCGGCCAATATCTCTTTCAGGCTTGGCTATTACTTCAGACGCAATTCCCTGGATAACGGCGCAGTTTACAGTACCAATGGCTACCAGTATGCCGTTGACTACGAGGCGCGATGGCAGAAACCCGGTGATGAACATATAACTAACGTACCTGCACTGGTTTATCCCAACCCGGCCCAGCGAAGCAATGTTTACCGCTATGCAGACATACTGGTTGAAAAAGCAGATAACGTCAAACTTCAGGACCTGCGTATTGCCTGGTCACCCATAAGGATGAAGCCATCCGCGGGTTTTACCTCCGACTTCCAGCTTTACGCCTACTTCACCAACCCGGGGTATTTATGGAAAGCCAACAAACACAACATTGACCCAGATGCACAGGCCACCGGCTTAAGCAATATCCCAAACCCGCTCACTTTTTCATTCGGCATTAAAGCAAAACTATAAAGACATGAAAAACATTAAAACATTCCAATTCATCATACTGGTTTTTCTATCCATAACCGGTTGCAAAAAAGACTTTTTAGACCGTAAACCTTCCTCAAGCATCCTGGCGCCGAAAACATTGGCCGAACTGCAAAGTTTGTTGGATGCCCCCGACCGTGTCAACCTCACAGGGGCTTTGGGTCAGCTTTCCGGTGATGAATACTCCATCATCTCAGACCAAAGTTATAATGCGCTTATCAGTGCGACCCAAAGAAATGCATACATATGGAAACAAAATCTTTATGAGGGGGAGAAAGCGGATGACTGGAATACCCCTTTCCAGGCCATATTTTATGCCAACAGCGTACTTGACATACTAAAGGAGAATGAGTATGCCAATACCAATCAAGCAAACAAAATAAAAGGGTGGGCCCTCTTTATAAGGGCGTATGCCTACTTTGACTTAAGCAAAAACTTTTGCAAAGTCTATAATGTGAACACCGCGACAAGCGACCTCGGACTACCGTTGAGAAAAAGCGCGCGGGTGGATGAAACCGAGAAACGGGCATCGCTAGAAGACACCTTCCGATTTATACTCTCCGACCTTGAAGCATCCGCAAGCTTACTTGATCCCTCCGTCCAACCCTTAAACAAGAACCGTCCGTCCAAGGCAGCGGTATGGGCACTGCGGGCCCGGATTTATCTTTATCTGGGAAACTATCAACAATCCGAAAGAAGTGCAGACAGTACGCTATCTTACCATGATAAAATAATTGATTTCAATACGGTAAGCTTAAGCTCCGAAACACCTTTCAGTCATAATGCTGATGAAGTCATTTTCCAATCAAATCAAATCGGGGCATACTCGATGACAACTGCCGTAGGAAACCGTGCTGATATTGAAATCAATCCCACGCTCTATCAGGCCTTCACCCAGGACGATTTGCGAAAATCAATTTATTTCAGGACCAATACAATCGGAAAAATAAATATTAAACGCGGGTATCTAAGTACAGGACTATACCAGTTTACAGGCCTGGCATGTGATGAAATTTACCTCATAAAGGCGGAATGCATGGCCCGAAGGGACCAAACCGTTTCAAGCATGGAAATTCTTAACAAATTGCTCATCAAAAGGTTTAGAAAAACAGTTCCCTACCGACCTGTTTTCGCAAACAGCCCGAAAGAGGCACTTTCCTTGATTCTCTTGGAGCGCAGAAAAGAACTCATCTGGAGGGGACTGCGATGGCCGGATCTGAAAAGGTTAAACAGGGACGGGGAAAACATCAGCCTTAACCGGTCAATAAACGGACAGGCATATGTTCTTACACCGAACAGCCCCAGGTATGTTTTCCCCATCCCTGACGAAGAAATCAACCAAAGTTTAATTGAACAAAACTAATCACGACCATTATGAAAACAATATTCATTTTTTTCCTCCTGAATGGATTATGCTTTAAAGGCGAAGCCGGCATTTCCAATAAAGAGCCACGAGCGGGATATATGATTCATTTGAAAATCCACCGGCGTGAACCGGCTGCAACCGGCACCGACCAACGATTAAAATTCGTTTTCTCGGAACTCTTCTCGATGGTCAACATTACCCTCAACAATGTTGATACTACACTAAACCAAACAACGGGCCCTCAATTTATTTCCGTTAACATTCCGGCCAAGGAAGTAACCATGCAAATTCAATATGCCATAAACGGTAAGGAAAGGCCTTTATTCAAGGGAATATTCAGGAACTATCTGGTCAATGCAGGCGATACCCTTGACATCGGATGGATGAAGGATTCAGTCATTTTTAAGGGAAATACGGCGCATAAAATGAATATTCAGACACAGCTTTTTAAACTGGCTATTCCGGATAACCCTAAAATCTCAATTTACGACCCCGACTACTTTACCGTGCGGGACAAGAAATATCAGTCAACATTGGAAAGCCAACTAAGTCTTATCGAAAAGGAAAAGAAGCTGCTGGATAAGGATTTTTATGATTATCTGATTAACCAATGTATAGGCTTGCGAAGTTATCTCTCCCTTAAACTCATCACGGGCGCTGCAATCGTTGATAAAGCGTTTGGCGCACGCGCGGCGATGTACTATAAAACAAAACCCGCATTGTCAATCCCACCGCATGGAGATCACCAGGAGAAAGCTTCCTTTTTTGTGGATTTTCTGTATTTACGCGAGCGCATAAATTTCGAATTGTCCACCACCCTTAAAGGCACAAACAAAAAGGGCGCAAAAATAATATTGGACCGAATTTCAAATAATTATAAAGGAGGTTTGCGTGACAAGTTGTTAATTGTTGCAGCCCTGGGATTGACGAAGTCTTATCTGGATGCGAATGATTATTTTTCCTCCGGTGATAATATAATTCCAAAAAACTCGTACTACTATCCTTACTACGACTATATCAAAAAAAATTTTTCCGGTAATGCCATCGCATACGATTTCGCACTTCAGGATACAACAAGAAAAATGGTAAAGTTAAGTGATTTTAAAGGAAAGGTCGTAATTCTGGACTTTTGGTTTACAGGCTGCAGACCATGCATGTCGTTAAAAAAACAAATGACGGAGGTTCACAAAACGTTAAGTAAGCGTGATGATTTGGTTTTTATGACCGTGAGCATTGACAAAACCCGCGAAACGTGGATTAATTCGATTAAAACAGGTGACTATACTCATCCCGGAAGCGTAAACCTGATTGCACCGGGTGGCAAAGATCCGCTGATAAAATATTATAACATACATTCCTTTCCGCAGCTGATGCTGATTGATAAAAACGGCAGATTGGCGGCAATGAAACTACCTTTTCCTTCCAATCCCTGGTCTCAGGGGGAACTGCTGAAGATTATAGAAGATACTTTTGAGTAAGCATTCTTTTCTGGACTTAAAACATACCGGGCTGAAAATATTCAGCCCGGTACATAGCGTTAATTAAAATAACTACCCTCACCCGATCCCGGATAAGTGGTTGCACCGGCGCTAATCGCCTCCGCACTGGTTAAAGTTTGCGGCGGATTTGGATTTTCAGTATCGATGCTCACAACGCACACTTCACCCGGTGCCTCATCACATTGATTTTCCGTATCCGGAATCCCGGTGAGTTTTCGGTATAGCTGATCGCCCTCATCCCAACCGTAATTAACCTGCGCAAATTGGTATACTTTTTCAGTTTTCACTTTACTGAAAGCACTGAAACTTAAAGTTAAGGCAATCGCTGCGATGCCTAAAAACAATCTTTTGATATTGTTCATAATTTTTAAAATTTAATTAAATATTTAACTGTTTAAGGTTTCCTTTTCAGCTTGAGCGCCAACCCTGCAAGGGCAATAAAGCCCAGGTTAAAAAGGAGATGCTCACGCCAGGATAAAGATTCGATGATACCGCCGCAATGACAGGGCAATTTTTCAAGCCAAATTAATGCAACTAAAATGTAAACCGAGAAAAGCCCCATTACCCCGATAAAACACAACAGGCCCAACCGGTTTGACTTCGCAAAAAGTAACAGCAGCGCGGTGAGCAACTCTGCGGCAGGCACCAGAAAGCTTAAAGGCAATGCCCATTTACCGATAAAGCCAACCCTGGAAAGCCCGGCCAAAAACCGCTCATGGTCCAAGAGCTTCTCCCGCGCCGTATATACAAAAAGACCAATGCAAACCAGGCTGATCAGGATCTCCATCCCGTCCCGCAGCCCGGGTGTTAACCTAACCCGAAAAAATGCACCTGATTCCGTTTTCATAAAATTTTAGTTTTGATATTCACCTTTTATTCTCAGCAGCCTACGCTGCCATAAGCCATTGGCTTATTTTGCGTTAATGCACTCTTTGTCACCGCCCTCCTTTTTTACCCACGCGATTCATTTGCGCTATGGTTTAATCAAAGTTCAGCCCAAAGGCTTTTAAAAGCAGCATACATTTGTCGACAAGGTAACCCACAATTGTAACGGAGTGAAAATCAATACAAGTCTTTGAGGTAACGCGTCAGATTGCGGCTCTTAATACCGAAAAAAGAAGCCAGGTCGCGGTGAAGGGCGATATTGAAGAGCATTTTATGGGCAGGGAAAAACAGCCTGATGTGATCGAGCCTTTTAAGCAGGCCCAAATCCGCAGTATGTTGTTTTCTTTTTTTATAATCCGCAAAGCGAAACGCTTCGGACAGCAAAGCCACTTCGCGGTACTTCTTACCCAACAGGCGCAGGTTGCGGTCGGAAATTTCAAGCAATATGCTGCCTTTGTAAACCTCAACCGCCACCAAACTGTTTTGATCGCTGAAAAAACCGTTTTGAAAGATCAGATCCCCCGAAGCCCAAAACCAGGTGGTTATGCTGTAAGGGGGAACATCCGAAACGCTTACCTCCCTGGAAAAGCCTCTGATGATAAACCATAGATAAACCTGCTGGTGCCCTTCACTCAAAACAAACTGGTTCCGGTGGTAAGTTTTCTCCACCAGACAACCCCGCAGTTCCGAGCAAAATTCCGCGGACAGGTTTGCCAAGGCGGAAAGGCGGCCGGTTAAAAACAAAAAATGTTCTTCGGAGACCATTTGAATATTTTAGTATAACCCCGACCTGTCGCAAAAAAGGGAACTGCTTGTTCCCTCTCCGTACCGGCTTCCGAGCTCCGGTGGTAAGAACGCCAGATCGGAATTGATCAGTTAATAATTATAATTTCCGGAGGTAAAATGGAAAGCTGCGTGCATGAAAAAAATTAAATTATACCAAAGTCCGTTATCCCGGTATGAATGACACTGATGACTACACCAAATACAAACTGAATGCAAAGCCTTGAAAAACAGAAAGATATTGCGTATTTTAGCACTCAAAGGAGTAATCAAAATGGTATTATCTTGCATTGTTATTGATGATGAGCCGTCAGGAATCACCATGGTGGAAGACTTGGCCGGCGGGACGGCCGGCATAGCGCTGCGCGGCAGCTTCGAGAATGCCTTTGATGCCTTAAATTTTCTTCACCTCAACGGCCCTGTAGACGTGGTCTTTTCAGACATCAGCATGCCCTTCATCAACGGCATCGAGGCCGCCAAACTCCTGGATGCCCATTGCAGGTTTTTGATATTCATCACCGCACACCGCGATTACGGACCCGAAGCCTTTGAAGTAAGCGCGGCGGGCTACCTGCTTAAGCCCTTAATGAAAAGCAGGTTTTTGGCCTTAGTGCATAAACTTCTGAAAGAGAAAAGCAGATCCGAGCAGCAGTTTAAAGATGACCGCTACCTGCTGATAAAAGGCGGGCTGAAAAGCAGTTATTTGAACGTGGAGTCGGAAAAAATATTATACATCAAGGCGCTGGCCAATTACGTGCAGATATACGGGACTGACGGGATTAAGACGACTTATATGGGGCTTATTGACGTAGAGCATGCCCTGAGGGGAAACCGCGCTTTTTTAAAGATAAACCGCTCGACGATAATTGCGGTAAACAAAATCCATCATATCGACGGGTACGGCATTGTAATGAGCGATGAGGCGAAATTTACCGTAGGCAGGCAGTTCAGGCCCGCTTTTAACGAATTTGTATCGAAAAGAACCTTAAACCCTTAGATGGGTATTGGTCGGATCGGTAGTGGTAACGGTATTGGTGAGCGAAGTTGTGGGATCGGTTGTAACCCCGCTTATTACCGGTAACCTTTTATAAATAAATATTACTTTTTTAACCGGCCGATTGATTTTAGTGCTTTTCATAACCATAAATTTTATGGTCAATTTTAGCCCTAAGCCGGCGGTCGGACATTTTTATTATACAGGGATATGGAAAAATTATATGAGCGGCTATCTTGGCCTGATAAAAAGCATATCGTACACATCACCTGCTGGAGTGTGATGATTTTCCTGGAAGTCATCGTTGCCGGGGCCATCAATAACCGCTACAGCAGTTTTTATTATTACCTGTTTTTTTACGCGCTTAACATCGGCCTTTTTTACGTGCATGCAAATTTGCTGATGAAATTCGCAAGTTTTAAAAACCTGCATGCCGCGCTCGGGTTCTTTGCCGTGCTTTCCCTCTCGCTGTTGGTTTATTTGCTGTTATCGGTGCTCACCAGTCTGCTTTTAGACAAACTGGTTGAAACTAAGCCGGGCCGTCCCTTGCGCTTTGATTTCAGGTATTTTGCCGTCGTGTTATACCGCGCGGCCTTTTTCGTTGCTTACGGTACCGGGTTTTACTACCTCAAAGACCACATGAACAACGAAAAAAAGCAAATGGAAAAAATACTGGAAAACGAACAGCTCCGCACCCAGCTGGTGACCATTGAAAAAGACTACCTGCGGGCACAGGTAAATCCGCACCTGCTTTATAATACCTTGGGATTTATAAAAGTCAATGCCGTCAGAAGCCCTGAAAAAACAGACGAGGCCATTGAAAAGCTAACCCTCATCATGGACTATTCCCTGGAAAGCAGCGAAGAGGAATTTGTGCCGCTAAGCAGGGAAGTCGAGCACATTGAACATATGATAGCCCTGAACCGGCTGCGTTACGGGGAAAAACTAAACCTGAAATTTCACAAAACGATTCCCGACGAGCAAGCTAAAATTTTACCCATTATCCTGCTTACCCTGGTTGAAAACCTTTTCAAACACGGTAACCTGCTTGACCCTCGCAGCCCCGCATCCATAGAAATCACCGCTTCAAATGATTCGCTTATTTTTAGGACCCGAAACCTAAAGGGCGATAAATTAAAAGGCAAGCGCCCGCAAACCGGGCTTAAAAATATCGAGCAAAGGCTGGAGAAATCCTACGGCGGGAAATATTCCTTCAGTTATCAATACCATAATGACTTTTTTTATACCGAGCTGAAGATCCATCTGAGACAGTAAAGGAAAACGGGAAGTACCCGTTTGTTAAAAAAAAATCTTTTTCACTAAATTCAGAATCATCAACTAACCCATAACCAACATTACTGCTTATGAAACTACAGAAACAACTTTTAAAATTTTTCATGGAAAAAACAAAGCTTCGCCGTGATCAGGATGAAGTTAAGCTCAGAACTTTAGCTTTTAAGAAACTGAAGAATTCTGATGAAATCTCGCCGGATCAATTACAGGCTAAAGCCGAGGAATATTCAGCAATTAAAAAACTTGAGAAAAATATTAAAAAAGGCCAATATAGGGTTATGAAACAAAATACGGAATTAATGAGCATTCTTAAAGGGGTCGGGCTTCCGAGACTTAAGAAAATAAGCTTTCAGTATGAAAATTACGGCACGATTCAATTCTGGTACAAGGAAGACTACGCAATTTATTTTGAACAGACTTTGTGATCGGCATTTCTTGGATTAATCAGGGATACCGGATTGAAAACATTTTATCAATGCTTTGCGGGCTTTTACAGGTGAAAGTTTAAAATAATAATGAGCGGGCAATCAGGGCTCATTAACTTTAAAGTTATGAGAGGTGAAAAGCAATACTTACCCTCCGAAAACCGCTGCAGACCAGCCCCCGAATACACCGGCCGGATATACCGAATTGCTGCTTTTCATAAAAACCCTTTTAAAAGCCGGCTTAAGAAGTATTTCAAAGAACACTGAAAAATGACCTGCCGATTCACCGATTAAAATGTTCGGCTGTCCGCGCTGAATTTTTACTCTAACCGGCATCAGAACCATTTTTGCCCGATGAAGCCATTAGCATTAAAGGTTTGATTTTATTAATTTTGCAAAATGGAAACAGGGATACCCGGACTGAGCTGGGATGAGCTTAGGCTTAAAGGTTTTAAAGTTCATGAGCTTAGCCCTTCGGTGGACGTACCGTCAAGGACAGGTCGGCGTGATTTTTATAAAATGGGACTGGTGGAGGGCAGCATAACCATCAACCATGACGGCCTTGCGAAAGAGGTCAGGGGAACGTTTTTATTCTTCGTCAACCCGAAAGCGCCGCATTCGGTAGTCACCCGGGTGAAGCGCAAAGGCGGCTACGCCTGCATCTTTACCGAAAGTTTCATTAGTGCCAGGGAAATCGGGCACTCACCGCTACTTCGCGCCGGGGACAATCCGGTTATCCCCTTAAACCCCGATGAGGCATCATTTATGCGCATTCTCTTTGAAAAAATGCTTTCGGCCTACAATAGCGAATACCCGCACAAGGCAGACCTGATTAAAAGCTGTATCAACCTTGTCATCCACCAGTCACTGCTCATTCAACCTTCGCAGCAGCCCGCCCAAATCCATAACGGTGCAGGACGCATTGCCCGGCTTTTTACGGACTTATTGGAAAAACAGTTCCCGATCGAGCGCCCCGGTGACCCGCTCAAGCTGCGCAACCCCCGGCAGTTCGCAGCAAATCTTGCCGTTCACGTCAACTACCTCAACCGGGCGGTGAAGCAGGCTACGGGTAAACCAACATCGGTGCATATCTCCGCCAGGATCATTTCAGAAGCAAAAAGCCTCCTGCAGCATACTGACTGGAGCACCGCGGATATCGCATTTGCGCTGGGATTCGAATACCCGGCTTATTTTAATAACTACTTCAAGCGGAGCACGGGAACCAATCCTACTGCTTTCCGAAAGGTTTGAATATCATAGTTATCGGTTTGATTACCGTTAACAGCCCAAAGCTTCATGGCCGAACTTTGTGTCATGAAAATTTTAGTTACAGGAGCAACGGGAAAGGTCGGGAGCAGATTTGTCCCGCGCCTGGTAGCCAAGGGTTACGACGTTACGATATTAACAAGGGATCCCGCTAAGGCATTGGCCGGAACCAAGGCGGTAATAGGTGATCTATATGACCCTGACACCCTTCCGGGGGCGCTGGAGGGAATGGATGCGGTAATTCACCTCGCGGCCCTATTCCGAACCTTCACCGATAACGAAGGCATCCACAAAACCAACCATACAGGCACGGTCGCACTGGCAAAGGCGGCAATAACTGCAGGCGTTAAACGATTTGTTTTTGTAAGTACAAGCAATGTATATGGCTCGGGCTACGGCCATCCGGCAAGGGAAGATGATCCTGTTGACATCAATGACCCGAGGGCTTATTCAGCAAGCAAGATCGCGGCTGAACAGGAGCTGCTAAAACTTGAGCTCGACGTACGCATCCTTCGCCTTGGATTCGTTTACGGAGACAGGGATCCGCATATTGCCGAGATCATGCCGATATTGAAAACCTGGGGCCGCCACCCCGGGTCCAGGATGCACATGGTACACCACCTGGATGTTGCGCAGGGACTGATTCTGCTATTGGAGCGGGACGGCCTTAACGGAAAAACGTTCAATATCGTCGACGATGCGCCGATAACCCTATATGAACTTGCCGATTCGTTAGGAAAAGCAAAAGAAATCTTCAACCATTCCGAAGGGCCGCTCGATGACCCTTTCGAGGGCATCCTGGATACGGGCAAAATCAGAAAAGCAGGATTCAGGCCACTGGTACCCAGTTTTTATGTAGCCAGGGACCTGGATATCTTATAGGGTTCAAAACCAATAACACAGGGGCGGAACGCAAGTAACGTTCCGCCCCTAAAAGTTTTGCCCGAGCAGACCCCATGCCTCTCTACAGTTACGGTCCGGTTCCCGGTATATTGCGTAATATTAGCAGTGAATTAAAGAATGTAAATTATCAATAAGCATTCAGCGGAATACGCTGATTTTATTAAAAAACAGAAATACATATAAATCGGACATCTGCAAAAAATGCGCGGGCAGAATCCGCCAACCTTCCCCTTCCGGTAGAAGATTGGCAAAACCGAAGGTTTTGCAGGCCGCAAGGCGCGGAGGGTAAAATTATCAATTAATTTTTCAACAATTATGGACCTAACTTTCCGGCGGCAAGTTGTACAGCATTCCTGTTTTGGAAAGAGTGATCCTTTTTCGTTCGAAAATTTCTTTCATGATCATCCGGACTTGGTCAACAAGCGTAAAGTATTTCTTTGAGTGCTCATTAAATTCGGTCAGGTAACCGGTAAAGGTTATCTTTTCAACAATAACCTCCTGTCCCTTGTATTTCCAATTCAGTTTATCAAAAGGTGTACCGTAGGTAACGGTGATTTCTTCTTTTAAATTGTCACGATCCCTCAATAAATCATTGAATTGTTTAAAGCAGATCTTAAAAGGAACTTTTCTGCCCTCAGCGGTATACATCATGGCATAATGCATCGACATAATCTCGTTATTGTCAGTCAGTATCACGCTGCCCGGATCAATCTTTGTTGTTATCGGGCGGGTAACCGCGACATTAATGTGAATATCCAACTCTCCGAATTCTACAGTATGCCCGCTATTGAGGCCAGTTTTTCCGGACTCCCAAAGTTCAACAAGTTTTATCCCCATGTGCCGCGCATACGCTATAGTATCTTTTGTAAATCCTGCCTTACAAATGATTATTCCTGATTGAATATTCAAATCTTCCATAACGGCGTAGAGCTTCATAACGATTTCCTTAGTCGCCTTCTTTTTTATAAACTTACACTCAATTGCTGTTAAAACCCGGCGCTGGTTGTCAATTTGTTCGGTAAGCACATCCACTTGATGTTTAACACCGGATTTTCCCTTTATCCAATTGTCCCTGCCATAACCGCGAACCTTGATACCAGCTTGTGCACCAAGCATTTCATAAATATACTTTGTGATCTTTTCATATTCTTCCCAGTCTAGTTCTTTGGATTCGGACATAATTCTAAAATATAGGATAGTTGCTAATTCAGGTGCAATTCCTTATAAAGTACTTCTATAACTTTGGTGGTTTTATCAGCCATTTCAAAATAGTTTTCCGCTAAATCCCCATAATCGTTTCCCGCTGCCAATCCGAGCTCGATATTGCACAGGACCGACATACTGTTCATCAGTTCTTCGACGGCTAATCTTGATGCCGGTTCAAAAAAGATCCCATTGTGAGCAACTACTAAAGCAATATCCGTCCGATGGGTTAGCGTTCCCCTTCCTTCTTCGAGATAGGGAGAAAATTCGTTCCCTTCGTAAGATGCAGTCCTTCCAAGGCAGTAATTACGAAATTCTGTCAATTGCATGGACACTTCTTTGAATGCAGGTATCTTGCTTTGATATAAAAGATCATAACGTTTGCCACGAATGGTATAAAAATAGGTCAATAGCCCACTTAGAATTGCAGAGATAAATGGCGATATAATTGCGAGTAATTTGAATATGTCCATAGCTTTGAAATATACATTCAATAATAAATATAAGGTCAATTTTGACAAACAAAATTCTTACAAATTGAAAAAATCAGTAGCTCACGCTCTGTTCCTCACTGCTTCCCTTACCCCGCCTTGACGCGGATCTCTTAACCGGCTCCCTTTTATCTTCCACGACTTCCAGCTTCGCACACTCCGCCCTCAGCAAATCTTCCACCTCCAATTTAATCTGCTTATAGGTCTCCTCCACCATTTCAGCCGTTACCTTTTTAACCACCGGAATTTCCCTGTATCCTTTTTCCTCCAAGGCAATCGCAGCGTGATCATTCTGTATTTCCGCATGGAACATCTTCAGCCTGATCTTCTGCTCGGGATTATCCGCCACCACCCCCACAAACTCCCCGGAAGATAAAGTTGCGATCTTCGCCGCAGGAATCGCATAATCCAGCTGCGTGGCCCTGGTGAGGGAAGTATCGGAAGAATTGATGCTCATCGAATCCTTGCGCTGAGCAATTTTCCCGAAATTTTCCGATAAGGTCTTTGCCGTTGAGCCCGTCACCTGCCCGGATATAATATTACCCACAATGCCCGTTATCACATCCGCCTGCTCCGGCCCATAATCTTTTTTCAGCTGCGAA